>Ga0209249_1000040_pt1 | contig 184409 bp, 130 predicted proteins | sample SaaInlV_200m_DNA_4_FD_184653 | JGI IMG/M metagenome (GOLD analysis project Ga0209249, IMG submission 184653) | Marine microbial communities from expanding oxygen minimum zones in the Saanich Inlet - SI037_S3LV_200m_DNA (SPAdes) (version 2) | ecosystem: Environmental > Aquatic > Marine >... | reverse complement strand
AAGCAGAAATTCCGTTTCCCTCCAAAATCCCCAAATTATTAAAAATACATATACGCCAAATCCTTCACTTTAAGCCCGCCGGCTTGGGTTTAGCTCAACAACGAATATAAAAACTACAGTGCCTGGCACTGTAGTTTTTCGCTGTTTTTATATTCTTAAGTGTTGGCGGTAGTAATTTTATAAATTTAGTAAGTCATTTTTTCTTTTTTCATATTCTTTAATTTCCTTTTTAACCTCAACTAATTTATTCTTTACTGATTGAACACCTTGAGAAATTTTATTATCTAATTTCTCTTTCTTTATTTTGAAAATAATTTCATTTTGAGTTTTTTCATCAAGATCAATAAATGAATAATGTTTATCACTTCCAGATTCCAATGCAGGTAAAGCTTGGTTTATGTCTTGTATTGTTTTTAGTTTTTTCCATATAACACCGTGAATGTCATAATTGAGCTTCATAAGATAAATGCCGGTAAAAGCCAGTGCCGAAGTTTCGATTGTAGAAGAGGTCGCTAAATTTAAGGATCCATTATTGTCTTGCTTATCGTATGAAGCATATATTTCATGACCCCCTGATTGAATAAAGGATTTAATTTTTGCATCATGTAATTCAAGGTTTATTCTTTTGTAGAAATTTTCTATATGTCTCGTTATGTAATATCTATTAAATGGAACTGTGTCTAATTCATTTAATAATATCCACATATTCCCATTGTCACCAAAAGAGTGCCCAGATACTTTATCAAATTTTTTAGTGTAGATTTCTTTTTTAATCTTTTCGTTTTGCCCTGTAATAAGCAGAGCTGAAAAATATTCTTGTAATGATTTATGCGGGAATTTATACTCTAAGTCATCTATCATTAATATTGATATTGCAACGGTTAAATCTTCTTTGAGGTTTTCAATGCTGCATTTTAGTTGTAGTTTATTTTTGATTTTTTTCAAAAGCTGGGTAAAATACTGCTCATCAAAACTATATTTTCCTTTGAATAGCGAAATAAATGAAAACCATTTTAAAATATTTTCAAAATCTTCATTTTGCAATCCAGTTTTTCTTTCGTGCTGATATCCCCCATGTTTTGTAAACGAATCATGTTTTGTACAAAGTGTGTCATAAACATTCCAATAAAATTTACTTTTTGATTTGGGAATTTCAGGATACGAATTGAATGTCATAATAAACATAGATAGCAATAAAGGACTAGAAAGATATGAATTGTAATCTTGGTTTTCTGGCTTACTAATTACATTAATAATTTTATTTGCTAATTCTTTGTCTCCACAATTTTTTAATTGTAGATTAATAAAATCCTTTACTTGTTTATCGTTTAAATCATTGACAGAGTAACTATCGAACCTGGGCAAAGATTCAACATTTGCACCTGGTCTAGAAGTTATGAAGAAATAATTACTGCTATAATTGTCAATGAACTCGATAAGTTCAGATGTTAATTTGTTTTTATTATCACTAAAGATTTCATCATAACCGTCGAGCAAGAATAAAAATTCACCATTTGATAGAATTCTTTCTAAAATCTTTTTATTAGGAGCAAGCTTTTTGCCAGAGAGAAGATTGTTTAAGTAATCCATAAAGCTCCCATCGAAATCATTTAAATTCCGTAATTCTATAACAATTGGAATTTTAACAATTTGCATTATTGAGTTTAAAAAAACATGTTTTAACAACATACTTTTTCCGCATCCTGCATTTCCTATTATTGAGATGAAATTTGATTTATTAAATAATTCCTCAATGTTGTCAATTAGGTAATCTTTCGTAGATTTATTTTCAATTGTAATTGGGAAATAAATATCGTAAAAATTGACATTCTCAAGTCTGTACAGGAATGTCTTAGTTTTGATGAATTTTTTTCTTATTGATTCAATATACTTTATAATTCCTGTATCAAAATAGAATTTGACTTCATCCTTTATATCTGTGAGAATTTCAAGTAATGGATTTTTGAATGCATTAATTAGAGATAACGTTTCTTTAGATATTGTCATTTTGTAGTTTTTAATATTACCGCCAACATTAGTATAAACGGAAAATTCCGTTTATTTCTTTATTATTATTATTATTTGTTTTAAATATCCATATCATCGAAAGGATTATTAATTTCATTGAACTTTGTGCTTGAAACATGTGTGTATATTTCTGTTGTTTTACTCGATTCATGTCCTAATATTGTTTGTATGTATCTTAAACTTACTCCTTGTTCTAATAAATGTGTTGCAAAACTATGCCTTAATGTATGAGTTGAAACTGTTTTTGTAATATTTGCTTCATTTGCTGCTTTTTTTACTATTTTATGAATACTGCTACTTGTATATTTTCCACCTTTGCTTCCTTCAAACAAATACTCTTTCGGTTTATATAATGAATAATATGTACGCAAAAGTAATAGTATTTTGTTACTAAGCAAACTAATTCTGTCTTTTTTCCCTTTGCTTTGTCTTATTATTATCATTCCTCTGTCGGAATCAATGTCTTTTACTTTTAAACTTATTGCCTCACTTACTCGTAAGCCAGCCGAATAGATGATGCTTAAAATGCATTTATGTTTAAGGTTTTCTGAGAGTCACCACATAAATCAACACATCTTTTTTCTTCATATTTTCAGGAAGCGATTCAATTTTAGTTTGCTTATTTTTATTTTCACTAACTTTTTTTATCATAATGGAATTCCGTTTCTGCAAATATAAGATATATACGGAATAGATTGTTCCATATATATCCATATACAGGAAATAAACGGAACAATTTTAGATAGGGAGGCCTGAAAATAGTAGAGCTTTTTTTCTACTTTTGCAAAAATAGAATTTGATGTAAAGCTTATTATACTTTTATTTTTGAAAATATGAATTATTTATTATTCGACGACCAAAGTTGGGAACAACTTCTACCGCTGACATTTACACGCCCTGTTGCAGAAATAAGGATTGGTATTTTAACCATTCGCGAAAAGTGGAATCTCTATTTAAATACCCAATGCTCGTTTCTTACAAAGGATTATTTAAAAACGAAATATGCTGCAAAAGTAGCCGAAAACAATATTTTAATAAATGGTTCTATCCTTCCGGAAACTAAACTTGTTGAGAAAATTTCAGAACTTGAAAAAAATCAGGCATTAATAAAAGACAATATTATTGTTGCTGTGAATGTAGGTGAGTTTAGTAATTTTAATTTGGAAAACAATTTCGAAAACTTTTCAAAAATAAACTACGAATACGAAATCTCGAAAATAAATTTTACCTACGAAATTTTCAAAAAAAATGGCGAAGCAATTCAAAACGATTTCGAACTTCTTACCAAAAATAGAAAATCGCAGAAATTGAGCAAAACAAATAATATTCTTGCCGCAGAAAATATATTTCTCGAAAATGGTGCGAAAGTAGAATTTGCTACATTAAATGCTTCAAGCGGACCAATTTATATTGGCAAAGATGCAAAAATTATGGAAGGTTCGATAGTTAGAGGACCATTTGCTTTGTGCGAAAAATCTACTTTAAAAATGGCTGCTAAAATATATGGACCTACCACAATTGGTCCAGCATCGAAAGTTGGAGGTGAAGTTAATAATTCTGTATTTTTCGGAAATGCAAACAAAGCCCACGATGGATTTCTTGGAAATTCGGTAATCGGCGAATGGTGCAATCTTGGAGCAGATACAAACAATTCAAATCTGAAAAACAATTATGCGGAGGTAAGACTATGGAATTATCCTGAAGAACGTTTTGCTGGAACAGGCTTAACTTTTTGTGGACTAATAATGGGCGATCATTCGAAATGTGGCATCAACACAATGTTTAATACCGGCACAGTTGTAGGAGTTTATGCAAATATTTTCGGTAGCGGATTTCCTCGAAACTTTATCCCTTCTTTTGCCTGGGGAGGTCCTCAAGGCTTAAAAACTTATAAAAAAACCGCAGCTTTTTATGTTGCCAAAATTGTTATGAACCGAAGAGGAAAAACTTTCGATCAGATTGAAAAAGACATACTTAGTACTGTTTTTGAGAAAACTGAAAAATATCGAAGATTTGAAGATTAAGGATTTATTATTTATAATTTCCTTTTAAAATGGCACAGCAATTGGTTTAACTGGAAATTTGAAAATTTTATGATAAAAATGACAAATTGTCAAGCAAAAACTGACATAGTCGTAAGAATAAGACAATTAACATATTAATTGAAAAATATGAACATGCAAAGCATTTTGGGCGAAGAGAGCAATATACTACCTGTTATTACAGAAGAAAATATAGAAGAGAAAAAAATTGATATTCCTGACGAATTGGCTATTTTGCCTTTAAGAAACACTGTCCTTTTCCCTGGAGTATTAATTCCAATTACTGTTGGCAGAGAAAAATCTATAAATCTTGTAAAAGAAATTTATAGAAAAGACAAAATAATTGGCACAATAGCTCAAAAAGATATTGATATTGAAGATCCTAAACCCACAGATTTATTTCAGGTAGGAACGGTTGCTACTATTGTTAAAATCCTTGAAATGCCCGATGGTATTACAACTGTAATTATCCAGGGTTTAAAAAGATTCAATATTATTGAAGTACTAACCGAAGAACCTTACCTTAAAGCTAAAGTTGGAATTCTCCCGAAAGTAGCATCTGCAAAAAAGAACAAAGAATATAATGCCATTATTGGCTCTATAAAAGATTTAGCATTGAAGGTCATTCAGCTTTCGCCAAATATTCCTCCTGAAGCTGCGTTTGCCATTAAAAATATCGAAAATTCTTCCTTTTTAATTAATTATATATCATCGAATAGTGATGTAAAAAGCGAAGAAAAACAGTTTTTGCTCGAAAACAATTCCGAGAAAGAAAGGGCAACAAAACTCATGGAATATCTCCAAAGAGAAATTCAGATGCTTGAGCTGAAAAACGAAGTTCAATCGAAAGTAAAAACTGATATAGACCAGCAACAGCGAAAATTTATGTTGCATCAACAATTAAAAACTATTCAGGACGAACTTGGCGGCGACAATGTGAACAAAGAAGTTGAAGACCTAAAAGCCAAATCGACAGCCAAAAAATGGCCTGATTATGTTCAAGAAACATTCGACAATGAACTTGAAAAACTGCAACGAATAAATCCAATTTCGCCTGATCATTCGCTGCAATTGAATTACCTGCAAACACTTATCGACCTTCCGTGGAATGAATACACGAAGGACAATTTCGATTTGAAAAACGCCGAAAATATTCTAAATAACGATCATTATGCCTTAGATGAAGTAAAAGAAAGAATTTTAGAATATATTGCGGTTCTAAAATTAAAAGGTGATTTAAAATCTCCGATTCTTTGCCTATACGGACCTCCGGGCTCGGGAAAAACTTCTCTCGGAAAATCAATCGCTTCGGCAATTAACAGAAAATATGCACGCATTTCGCTGGGTGGATTACACGACGAATCTGAAATTCGCGGACACAGAAAAACATATATAGGAGCCTTACCAGGCAGAATTATCCAGAGCATCAAAAAAGCCAAGTTTTCAAATCCTGTTTTTATTTTGGACGAGATAGATAAGGTAGGAAATGATTTTCGGGGCGACCCATCTTCTGCACTATTAGAAGTTCTCGATCCGGAACAAAATCATGCATTCTACGACAACTATCTCGAATTGGAATACGACCTTTCGAACGTAATGTTTATTGCCACTGCTAATACTCTTAGCTCCATTAAACCTGCATTGTTAGACAGGATGGAGCTTATTCACGTAAGTGGATATATTGTTGAAGAAAAAATAGAAATTGCCAAACGACATTTAATTCCAAAACAGTTGAAAGCTCACGGAGTAAAAATCTCACAGCTGTTTTTTCCAAAAAATGTTATTGAAAAAATTGTAGAAGATTACACTCGCGAATCAGGTGTAAGAACATTAGATAAAAAAATTGCAAAAGTTGTAAGAGGAATTGCAAAAAGAATTGCTTTCGGCGAAAATCCGGAAAGAAAACTCACGATAGATGGCATAGTTAAAATTCTCGGTGCCCCTGAATATCAAAAAAATACTTACGAAGGCAATGATATTGCCGGTGTTGTAACAGGTTTGGCCTGGACGGCTGTTGGCGGCAAAATTCTTTTCGTTGAAACAAGCCTGAGCAAAGGCAAGGAAAAACTTACAATCACAGGAAACTTGGGCGATGTGATGAAAGAATCTGCAATTATTGCACTCGAATATCTTAAATCTAATGCGAGCCATCTCGGTCTGAAGCAAGATATTTTTAGCAAATGGAATGTTCATCTTCATGTTCCGGAAGGTGCAACCCCTAAAGATGGACCATCGGCCGGAGTAACTATGGTAACTTCTATGGCATCTGCTTTTACACAGCGAAAAGTTAAGCATGGTTTAGCAATGACAGGCGAAATAACCCTGAAAGGAAAAGTTCTGCCTGTAGGAGGAATCAAAGAGAAAATCCTTGCAGCAAAAAGAGCAAAAATTAAAGAAATCATTTTGTCGAAAGACAACAAAAGAGATATTGAAGAGATAAATGAGATCTATTTGAAAGGCTTAGATTTTATCTATGTTGATACAATTATTGATGTTCTTGATTATGCTCTACTAAAACAAAAAGTACAAAACCCTGTTGAGATTTCGTAATTGAAAAATAAAAATCAATCTTTAAAATACCTTGCCTGGCTTAAATTTAGAAAAAATAAGCTTGCAATGGGTAGTTTGATTTTTATTATTTTTTCAATAATTACTGCTCTGTTTGCATATTTTATAGTGCCCGACAATCTAGAAAATGCAAATAGACAAATTATAGAGCTTGCCACTAAAAAGCCCGGATTTGAAGTAAAAATTCTTCGCCTAAGAAAAAATGAAGCTATTGAAAGTAAAGGATTTTTTTCAAAAATGTTTTTTGGCAAAAATCAAGAATACATCGATATTTCGATGAATAGCTATTATTTCGAAGACCATAAAATTATCGTCTCTGAATATTCGCCCGACCAAGATACAAGTTTTAAGAAGGAATTTTATGTAGCAGATGTTTTATATCCAATTTCTTTTAAAAAAAATATTGAGACAGATGTAAACGGAAATTGTATTTTTTTCGATATTGAAAATAAAAAACACACAAAACCTATAAGCCAGCTACAGAAAATTCTTTTAGAAAATAATATTGAAGAAAAAAGATTTTTGCTCGGTACTGATAGGTTTGGGAGAGATTTTCTGAGCCGTTTGATTTTGGGTATGCGAATTTCTTTAGCAGTTGGATTTATAGCTGTGGCGATATCGCTCATTATTGGAATTTCGCTTGGTGCAATTGCCGGATATTTCGGAGGGAGGGTAGATGCTTTTATTATGTGGCTCATAAATGTTATTTGGTCGATACCAACTCTTCTGCTTGTGATTGCTATAACAATGTCGCTCGGCAAAGGATTTTGGCAGGTTTTTATAGCAGTGGGGCTTACAATGTGGGTAGAAGTGGCACGTGTAGTTCGAGGACAGGTAATGAGCCTGAAAGAAAAAGAATATATAGAAGCATGCAGAGCTTTAGGTTACAGAAATTTCCGAATCATTTTCAAACATATTTTACCAAATGCTATGAGCCCGGTAATAATAATTGCTGTATCAAATTTTGCATCAGCAATTTTAGTTGAAGCAGGAATGAGTTTTCTCGGAATTGGCGTTCAGCCACCGGTTCCTTCATGGGGCTCAATCATAAAAGACCATTACGGATATATAATTCTCGATAAAGCTTATCTGGCAATTTTGCCCGGAATTGCAATTATGCTGATGGTTCTGGCATTTACAATTGTTGGGAATGGCTTGCGGGATGCTTTTGATACGAGGGAGTAGGATGAATTGAAAATATGAATTTACAATCTATTTTTATGAGTATTTTCTTATAATTGCAAATTTTAAAAACAAATTATACATTATGATAAATATAAAAACCTTCGTTTTTAATGGGTTTCAAGAAAATACTTTTGTGCTTTTCGATGAAACTAAAGAGTGCATAATTATTGATGCCGGCTGTTATGACAATTCGGAAAAAGAAAACTTAGTTTCCTTTATTGAAAATAACAATTTGAAACCTGTGAAATTGGTGAATACTCATGGGCACATCGACCATTTGCTCGGAGTGAATTTTTTGAGGGGAAAATACAATATCCCTTTTGAAGCTCACAAACTGGACGAACCAATTGTTTGCAGTACCAATGAATATGCAGAACTTTTTGGATTCAGTTTTAACGATGCTCCCACAATTGATAATTACTTGAACGAGATTGACGAAATTAAATTTGGCAATTCATCTCTTGAAATATTTCATGTTCCCGGGCATTCTCCCGGCAGCCTTGCTTTTTATTCAAAAAGTCAGGAATTTGTGATTGTAGGCGATGTGCTTTTCAATGGAAGTATTGGCAGAACCGATTTGCCTGGTGGAGACTACGATACGCTCATTCACAGCATAAAAACTAAGCTTTTGAATCTCCCCGAAAATGTTGAGGTTTTATCGGGACATGGCAACAATACTTCTATAGCTTACGAAAAAAAGACCAATCCTTTTTTGATTTAATACTAAAGTTTTACCAAAAAAAGAGGTGAGATTTAAAACCCTAATTTTCAATAATTTTCCCTTCTACATTTCCGTTTTTATTAATGTTCTGAAGCTCAAAATTAATGAGCTGGTTTTTGTATTTTTCGTCAAAATCTATTTCCAGCTTTACATAATTTTCAGTAAAACCAAATAGCTTTTTGTTTAAGGTATGATTTTCAAATAATACAAGTTTTTTAGTCCCGAGGTTTTTATTATAAAAGTTAAGTTTTTTGGTTGCAGAAAGATTATGCAATGCTTTACTACGCCTCTGGATATCAGCCTTTGATACTTTTCCGGGCAAATCTACAGACTTAGTATTTTCTCTTTCGGAATATGAAAAAACATGCAAATAAGAAATATTCAAATCTCGCAGATAGTTGAAAGTTTCCAAAAATTCCGCTTCCTCTTCCGAAGGAAATCCTACAATAACATCAACACCAATACATACATTTTCAATCGTATTATTAATTTTTTCAACCCGCTTTGAAAAAAGCTGAGTATTATATCGCCGGCTCATAAGTTTCAAAATGCTATCGGAGCCCGACTGTAGCGGAATATGAAAATGTGGCACAAACTTTTTCGATTTTCCAACAAATTCAATGATTTCATCAGTCAATAAATTTGGCTCTATAGAAGAAATTCTGTACCGTTCTATTCCTGAAATATCGTCGAGTTTTTTAATAAGTTCCAAAAAAGTCTCATTAGAGCTATACCCAAAATCTCCAATATTTACTCCGGTCAAAACTATTTCTTTTACGTCTGCCATAGCAATATTCCGAACTTGTTCTATAATTTTATCAATAGAAACATTCCTACTTTTTCCCCTTGCCATCGGAATAGTACAATACGAACATTCATAATTGCAACCATCCTGGATTTTCAAAAACGAACGTGTTCTGTCGGCAATAGAATAAGCCGGAAAAATTTCGCTTATTTCATTTGTTTCGCACGAATGAATATTTGCCGATTGCTGTTTTTCATATTTCTGAAGATATTCTATAATATTCAATTTTTCGTTTGTGCCTAAAATAATATCAACACCTTCGATTTTTGCAATTTGATTAGGTTTTAGCTGGGCATAACAACCAATTACAACTATGATTCCATAAGGTGAAGTTTTAATAGCTTTTCTAATTATTTGGCGACATTTTTTGTCGGCAGTAGCTGTAACAGTGCAAGTGTTTATTACTACAATATCTGCCTGAGAATCAAACGAAACACTATCATATATTTCACTATTGAACAGTCTTGAAATTGTTGAAGTTTCCGAAAAATTCAGCTTACAGCCAAGTGTATAAAAAGCAACTTTTTGTTTGTTTTCCATCAAAGTTTTTAAATTGAAAAATAAGTTGCAAATATAAAAATTGCCAAACATTATTCTTTTGTAAAAATATTAACAATTTAGCTCAAAAAAAAACAAAAAAATTCTCTAAAACCAGCAAAGATTATATCTTTGCTTTTTTTTAATTAACAAATTTATATAATGAAAAAAGTATTAACATTTATTTTTGCCTGCGGATTTGTTTTCGCAATGTCTTCGTGTAGTAAAGATTACACATGTGTATGTACAACCAGTGTAGATGGTGTTGAAGGAGAGTCTGTTGAAGCTACAGCAGAACATAGCAGTAAAGGCGATGCTGAAGATTGGTGTGACGAAGGAGATATAGAAATGGATTTTTTGGGTATAATCACAAAAGTAGAGTGTGAAATTGAATAATTTCTTAATTTACTAAAATTTTTAAAGGAAAGGCATTTTATTAATGCCTTTCCTTTTTTTATAAACTTTTCAATAATTTTGAAATTTATATATGATAAAAATAATACCCCATGTTCTTAGGACTGTTGTAGGTTTAGTTTTCCTATATTCTGCTTATGCAAAACTTTTCCCAATTGAATATTTTGAATTATTTGTTTTTGAAAATGGAATTCCTAATTGGCATTTTGCAACAGTTTTTGCCAGACTAATAATTTCTACCGAATTTTTTATTGGATTAATTTTAATAATAAATATCTTTTCTAAACAAATTCTCCGGCTAAACTTAATACTACTGGCAGCTTTTACTTTTGTATTAATCTATTTTGCTATTTTTTCTGCAGAAATGACAAACTGTAATTGCTTTGGCGAATACTTAAAGCTTTCACCTATTGAATCAATATTTAAGAATTTTATCCTTATTGGGGCTACAATTTTCCTTATTTTTTATAACACAGAATGGAATTTCAAATTTCAAAAGTTGATTTCTATAGTAGTTTTTATTGCTACGTTTTCTGTGCCAACTATTCTTACGCCGCCCGATTTTGTTTATCCTCAGAAAATGCAAGTGCTTGAAAACAGAACTCTTAACACTGAATATTTCCAGGATTTCAAAAACAATCCCGACAATTTGAAAATTGACAATAGCAAAGCTTTAGTATGTTTTTATAGTCTGAAGTGTAAATTCTGCAAAATGGCAGCAAAAAAAATATCAATAATCGACAACAATTTAGAAAACGATCTTCCGATATTCTATATTTTTTATGGGAAAGAAGAAAATATTGAATCGTTTTGGACCGAAAGCGAATCGAAAAAATACCCTTATACATTTATCCCTATGATTGATTTTTTTAGCCAAAGCGGAAAACAATTGCCTGCAATATATTATGTAGAAGATGGGAAAATGATAGGCAAAGTTGGTTATAGGGGAATTGACCAGAATGATGTTATTGAATTTTTTGGCGATTAAATCCAAACTACTAAAGGTGTAATCCTAAGAAACTTTTCTCATTTATAAAAGATGTGCTAATTTTGAGAAAAAATATTGATATAAGAATTAAGAAATGAAAATACAGAAAATTATAATCACCAATTATAGAAGCATAAAAAACATGGATTTTGAATTAGATTCATCACTAAATGTTTTTATTGGTGTTAATGGTTCTGGAAAAACAACAATTCTTGACGCTTTAATAGTTTCTCTTTCATGGTTAATCAATAGAATTCAAAGAGAAAATGTTTCAGGGAAGCACATTTCAGAAAATGATATTAGAAATGATGCATCATTCTCTTTTTTTGAAACCTTGGTAAAAGAAAACAATCTACTATATAATTGGAAATTAATAAAAGTTCAAAAAGGAGAAACAATAAAAGAGAAATCTGAATTATCGCAAGTTTCGAAATTAGCTGAATATTATAGAGATAAATTAAAAAGAGATAATTCTTTACCCGTTATTGCTTATTATCCAGTCAATAGAGTTGTAAAAGATATTTCACCAGAAATTTCCAATAAAGAAAACTTTTATTTATTAGACGTTTATGACAATGCTATTGGTGGAAAAGCCAACTTTCAATCATTTTTTGAATGGTTCAGAATGCAAGATGACATTTTAAATGAAAAATTGGGTTCAAGAACTAAGTGGATGGTAAATAATAGAAAATGGTTAAAAAGAAGAACAGAAAATATTCTTTCGTATATTGAAAAAATCACATCAGAATATGATGAATACAAATATATAACAAAACGTTTTAAAAGGGAGGAATTAATTTTTGAAGAACCACGATACCTGTTCAACGAATTAATTGATTTACTTCATTCGATAGAATTTAAATTTCAAAAAGAGCATCGTTTAGATAAAATTCTACATGATATTGAATATCTTTTACATAAAATGAATTCTTTATCAGATTTAAGAAGGGATAATTTAATTGAATTTGAAAAGTTTCCACGTCAAATTATCGAAAGGATTTTTGAACAAATAAAAACCTTGTTTTATGAAACGGATTTAAAAAATGAACAAAAAAATTTAATTTTGTTTATTTGGGAGGCGCTTCAATTTTCTGTTTTAATAAGCCTATGGTGGATGAGTGATAAAGGGAAAAGAGATATTGAAAACCTATTTAAAGAATACAACCCAACATTGGCGAAAAACAAAAATGAATGGGATAGCTTGACAAAAATATTTTTAAAAGACATTGAACAAATTATAAAAAGTGATGCTGCTCGACAAAATGTTGCAACTAAAAATGAAGGAAGGGAAATCCACATTGTTACAAAAACAATTGAAAATTTCATTCAGGAATATTCAAATTTAAGAATAAAAAGAATTCCAAGACCACACATGCTTGTTGACAAAAATGGTGAAACATTTAATTTAGAGCAACTTTCCGATGGAGAAAAAAATCTAATTGCCTTGATTGGGGACATTGCCCGCAGGTTATCTATTGCAAATCCATTTAGCAAAGAACCTCTACTGGGAGATGGGATTATCCTAATTGACGAAGTTGATTTGCATCTTCACCCTGCTTGGCAAAGATTAATCATTCCGAGACTAACCAAATTATTTCCCAATTGTCAATTTTTTATTACTACACATTCACCATTAGTTATAAGTCATGTCAATCCTGACAACATATTTTTGCTCCAAAATGAGGACAATATTATGACATATAAAAAACCAGAAGAATCTTTTGGAATGTCAGTTGACAGAGTTGTTGAATTAATTATGGACCAAGATGCCAGACCCTCGGAAACAAAAAAGAATCTAAATAATCTATTTGAACTTATTGAAAGAAATAAAATTGATGATGCGAAAAAAGTACTGAAAGAATTAAAAAAATACTTAAAAAGCGATTCTGATATTTTAAGAGCTGAAATGTTAATAAGAAAAAAAGAGATAGTAATATGAGGCATATTGTAAAAGACTCTGAATTATTATCTTTGAGTAACTGGAAAAGACAAAATCCCAACTCTAATTGGAATACTTTTTCTGGAACAGAAATTTATCAGGAATTAAGAAAAACTCTAATTGATGAACAAAATCAAATGTGTTGTTATTGTGAGATAGCAGTTACAAATAATGGTAATAGTTGTCATGTTGAACATATAAAAGACAGGCACAATTTTCCTATAGAGACATTTAATTACGGCAATTTATTGGCTTCTTGTCAGCATACTGATTCTTGTGGGCATAAAAAAGAAACAAATTATTTTATCAATTTTATATCCCCTTTGCAAGAGAATTGTCAAAATCGTTTTATTTATGCACGAAACGGAAGAATAATGCCTTTTGATGAAAATGAAAATGATGCACAGGATACTATTAATGTATTGGATTTAAATTGTAAGAGACTCGTGGATCGAAGAAAAGGAATTATTAAAACTTTAGAAAATACAGATAATGAATATATTTCTTTGTCATTAGAGAACTGTATTGAATGGTTTAATGGATTTTACACAGTAATTGAGTATATGAATAATTAAGCATAAATGAATTAATATAATTTCTAAGAATGCTAAGTATAATTTTACCATCATATAATTGCTCAAAAAATTTATTAGCTGAACTGCCCGGATTTATAAAATATTTAGCAACTATTAAAACAGATTATGAAATAATAATTGTTGACGATGGTTCGGCAGATGCTGACATAAGTAAAAGTATTGCCGAAAAGCACAATTGCATTTTTCTAAAAAATGAAAAAAATCTAGGCAAAGGAGCAGCCGTTCGTAAGGGAATTTTAAATTCAAAAGGCGAATTCCTTATTTTTACCGATGCCGATATTCCATTTCAATTCGACTCGTTTCAGAAGTTTTTATACTATCTCGATTTTAAAGAATTTGATATGGTTGTTGGAGATAGAACCCTGCCCGAATCGAGCTATTTTACAGAAATAAGCAAAACCCGAAAAATCGGTAGCGATATTTTTTCATTCATCGTTGGACGATTCATTACAGGTGGCTGGTTCGATACTCAATGCGGAATGAAAGGATTTAGACGAAATGTTGCCTTTGATATTTTTTCAGTGAATAAAATCAATGGTTTTGCTTTCGATGTTGAATTACTTTATATTGCTTTGAAAAGAAATTTCGATATAAAAAGGTTGCCGGTAAACTTACGTTGCAATGAATCTTCGAGTGTTAAAGTCCTGAAACATGGATTTTTAATGGTGATTGACGTATTCAGAATTATTTATTATTTTTATTCCGGAAAGTACAAAAAATGAGATTTCGAAAATATACTGATGAAAAAGAAAACCAAACATATACACAGTAAAAAACCAGCCAAAACTGAAAATTATAAGTTGAATAAGAAACATTATTATTTTTTATTTGCGATTATTGCTGCAACTTTCATTGCATACATGCCAGCTATGAACAACGATTTTGTGCGTTGGGACGACGATTGGTATGTAGAAAACAACCACTATATTAAAAGCCTTGAAACAGAAAATGTTAAGGCTATTTTCACTGATTTTTTCAAAGGACAATACAGCCCTGTTACTACTATAGTTTTGGCTTCGGTATATCAAATTGGAAAACTAAATCCAACTCTTTATCATACAGTAAATGTACTTTTGCATTTGATAAATTCTGTTTTAGTGTTCTGGTTTTTGCTTTTATTGTTGCGAAATATTTTTAAACGCAATGCTATTGAAATTTCCCTTATCGCCACCTTGCTTTTCGCTGTCCATGCTATGCACGTTGAATCGGTTGCCTGGGTTTCAGCCATTAAAGTTGTGCTATATACAAGTTTTTTTCTGGCCTCACTGATTGCCTATCTGAAATTTGTCTCCAAGAGGAAAATGAAATTTTATGTTTTTTCACTTTTGTTTTTTCTACTATCTTTCGGAGCTAAAGAACAGGCAGTTACATTATCAATAACTTTGGTGGCAATTGATTTTTTCTTAAACCGTAAATTGTTTTCCAGCAAAGTTATTATTGAAAAAATACCATTTGTAGTTTTATCAGCAATTCTCGGGATTGTTACAATTTATTCGAGCCGCACAGGCGAATTTTTCGAAGATAAAAACTCCGGTAGTTTTATCGAACAGATTGTTTATGCAAGTCTTGCTTTCACTCATTACATTTTGAAATTGGTATTTCCTTTCAAACTTTCTGCTTTTTATCCATATCCGAAAAGTGCAGGCACTATTTCACTTTTTGCCTATGGATTATATATAATTCCTGTGCTTGGCATTTTATATAGTTTTTGGAATTCGCTCAAGCGTAACAAAATAATTTCTTTTGGCATTTTGTTTTTTGTCATCAATATTATTTTGGTTTTACAATTGCTACCCTTGCGCGATTTTATCATGGCAGACAGATATGTTTACATTCCTTCAATAGGTGCATTTCTGATTTTTGCTTTCTATTTTATGAAAACATTAGAAAAAAAGCCGAAACTTAAAAATGCCATGATTACCATTTTGATATTGTATTCGGTAGTTTTACTTTCAATTACTTTTGTCAGAAACGATGTCTGGAAAGATAGCATCACTTTATTTACAGATGTAGTTGAGAAATATCCAGAATCGTCGGTTGGATGGAACAATCGGGGATTAGCAAATTCCGATTTAGGCAAAAATAAAAAAGCAGTTTCCGATTATACCGAAGCTATTCGTCTGAATCGAACATCGGTTTTTGCCTATAATAATCGGGGAATTTCATATACCAATTTAAAACTTTTCGATAAAGCAATTTCCGATTTTAATTTTAGCTTACAGATGAGCCCGGAATTTTTGCAAGGATATTATAATCGAGCTGATGCATATAGCAAGTTTAATAAAATCGCTGAAGCAATTCTTGATTATACAAAAGTTATTGAGCTTCGGCCTACATTTGCCGATGCTTATACTCAACGAGGACTTTTGTTAGCAAAATCGGGGAAATTTGAAGAAGCTCTAATTGATATGAATCAAGCAATAGAATTAAATTCTCATTCGGCAGAATTTTTCATGAATCGAGGAGTAGTGAAATTAAACCTGAAAGATTATGATAATTCCATCAACGATTTTTCAAAAGCAATTTCACTAAAACCAAATTTCAAAATGGCGTATTTCAATAGAGGCTTAGCAAAAATAAACTCAGGTAAAAACACTGATGGATGCCAGGATCTGCAAAAAGCCTATCAACTTGGATATTCAGCAGCAGCCAGTTTTATTCAAACTTATTGCGGGAAATAGTTTTTATAAATTTTAAATCCACCGAACAGTGCTAAAATCTTGTCTGTGTGGGAGTAATTCATTTTTAGGAAATATTCTAATCCCAAAATTTAACATCCCCGATTTTTTTGGAGAGATTTTCAGTTCATAATAATTAATAGAATTTTCAGAATTGATATATTCAAATTCCTGTGTATTAATCGATTGAACTTCATTATCCGTATCCATTTCAGCAACAACAATTTCTAAACCAATATCCTGAGCCGACAGTCCGGGAGTTTTTAATTCTACTTTGCAGCTATATTGCTGGTCGGGAACCAAGGGAGCTTTATTTGTGTCTGGCAAACTTATACTTTCAATTTGTATTTTATCCCAAACTTTTTCAATTCGTTTTTTCCATACAGAAATATCATAAGCTAATTCAAAATCGTTGATTTTTAGCTTATTGCTTCGTTCATACAACTTTTCGTAAAATCGAGATTGATAATCGTCTATCATTCTTTTGGTTGTGAATTCAGGAGCAATTTGTGCAATAGAATTTTTAATACGATTTATCCACTTTTCAGGAATATTGTTTTCATTCCTTTCGTAAAAAAGAGGAATTAAATCGTCTTCAAAAATCCTATAGATTGTTTCAACATCTAATTCGTCCTGCAAATTCTGGTCAGCGTAAATTCTTTCTTCAGGAACAGCCCAGCCTGCATTTTCTCTAAATCCTTCGACCCACCAACCATCGAGAACACTAAAGTTCATTACTCCGTTCATGATTGCTTTCATTCCGCTTGTGCCGGAAGCTTCCAAAGGTCGGGTTGGCGTATTTAACCATATATCAACACCTTGTACAAGTTTTTTGGCTAGCTCTATATCGTAGTTTTCAAGGAACAGAATTTTCCCAAGAAATTCGGGACGGCGAGAAACTTCAACAATTCTTTTTATAAGATCCTGGCCACCACCGTCGTTCGGATGGGCTTTTCCGGCAAATATGATCTGAACAGGCATTTTCGGATTGTTTACTATTTGAGAAAGCCTTTCAATATTTTTAAACAAAAGTGTTCCTCTTTTATAGGTTGCAAAACGGCGGGCAAAACCAATAGTCAATACTTTGTCGTTCATTTTATTTAGAACTTCAAGGATTTTTTGTGGATTTTCGTGCCTAATTGTCCAATTTCTATTTATCTTACTTTTTGCGTGTTCAATAAGTTTTTTTCTTAACAGTGAACGAATTTCCCAAATTTTCCGATCATCAACATTATGAATTTTACTCCAAAATTTTGGGTCGGATTGATTACTCAAAAAATCGTTTTCAAAATTTTCGGAATAGAGTTTTTGCCATTCTTTGGCTGTCCACGTCTGATAATGAACTCCGTTTGTAACATAGGAAAGTGCCAGTTCTTCGGGGTAATATCCATCCCAGAGCGGATTAAACATTTTTTGCGAAACCTCGCCATGCAGGCGACTTACTCCGTTTATTTCCTGCGAAAGATTCGCTGCAAGATAACTCATAGAAAATTTTTCGTTCTGGTCTTGAGAATTAATTTTACCAAGATTCATAAAAGTTTCCCAATCAATTTGTAATCGTGCCGGATAGTGCGACATATAGGTTCTTACCAAATCTTCGGGGAAAGAATCGTGCCCGGCAGGTACGGGTGTGTGTGTAGTAAACAATGTTGAAGCACGCACAATTTCGACCGATTCTGCAAAAGTTAGCTTTTTCTCGTTTATGTAATATTTCAATCTTTCTAATCCAATAAATGCAGCATGCCCTTCATTGCAGTGATAAATGTCGTTCTGAATATTTATAGTATTTAATGCTCGCATTCCGCCTATTCCGAGCAACATTTCTTGCATAAATCGAAATTCGTTGTCGCCGCCATACAGATGATGTGTGATTTTTTTATCATCGTCGTAGTTTTCAATAATATCTGTATCAAGCAAATACAATTTTATTCTGCCAATATTTACTTGCCATATTTTCGCATAAATATTTCTGCCCGGAAAAGCAACACTTATTTTTTTCCAGTTTCCGTTTTCGTCTTTTACAGGAATTATTGGTAGATGCGAAAAATGCTGTGGATGATAATTTACAATTTGTTCGCCGTGAAGCGAAATTTTCTGACCAAAATATCCATATCTGTAAAGCAATCCAATGGCTGTCATATTTACGTTTGTATCGCTGGCTTCTTTTAAGTAATCGCCCGCCAAAATACCGAGTCCGCCCGAAAATATTTTCAAAGAATTGTGAAGCCCATATTCCATACTGAAATATGCAATTCTTTTGCTATCAGGGCTTGGTTTTATGTTTAAGTATTCAGTAAATCTCGAAATTACTGATTCATATTTTAGTATAAAAGCATCATCATTTTCAAGCTCCTTCAGTCGTTCATAAGGAATTTCTTCAAGCAAAATAAGTGGATTTTTTTCGCATTTCTGCCAAAGTTTCTCATCTATATATTCGAATAATTCTTGAGCTTCATAATCCCAAGACCACCATAGGTTTTTAGAAAGTTCTGAAAGTTCTGCCAACTTTTTCGGGATATGCGATTTTACTATAAGTTTTTTCCAAACCGGCTTGTTCGATTTATGACGCTTTACATATCCGGTGATTCTATCATTTTTTCTTGCAATTTTAATCATTTCTTTTCTGCTTGTAATTTTCTCTAAAGCAACTGAATAGGCTTCAAAATAATATTTTATAAGATTTTTCCATAAGGCAATTCGTGAAACATCAAAGGCATTTATGTTTGCTTCTTTTTTTGATTGGTCTGATATATCTCTGAAATAAAGAATTTTTTCAGCAATTTTTTCTACAACTTCATTGTCGTTACTATCATTACGATTTATCACAGTAATTCCGCTATGTTTCGCCGAATAATAATCGTTTACCCAAAGTCCGAAACCGGCAAGAGTAGTTGTTATGGTTGGCACCGAAAAACAAAGACTTTCGAGAGGTGTATAGCCCCAAGGCTCGTAGTAGGATGGAAAAATTGTTAAGTCTAATCCTATCAACAAATCAAAATAGGACATATTAAAAATACCATCGGAGCCATTTAAATAAGATGGAACAAAAATTATTTTTAAGCTTGAATCTTCGCCATTATCAATTTGTGATTTCGAAATTTCATGTAAAACCGGATCGTAATCTTTGTCGTGAAGTTTATGAGTAAGATAATTTTCTGAAATTTGAATATCTGTATTTTTATTTGCCAATTTTTGAACCAACAACTTATCGGCACCATAATGATTCGCAGGAATCAAAACAAATGCAATAGTTTTTCTTTTTACGTTTTTCGATTTTTTAATCTCACCAAGTGCTTTGATAAAAAGGTCGATTCCTTTATTTTTAAATTCATATCTTCCGCTTATTCCAATAAAAAATGAATCTTCTGGAATATTTTCATTTAAAACAGCCGAAGCCACTTCAGCAAATTTTTCTTTAGCTTGATTTCTCTTTTGTCCAAAATTTTCTGCCGTAGGAACAAAATCGTCTTCAAAACCATTTGGTGTAACAATATCTACTTTTCTACCCAAAAACTGTTTACATTCTTTTCCTGTCAAATCGCTTACAGTAGTGAAAGAATCTGCAAGTTTTGCAGCAGTTTTTTCCAGCGATTGTTTAGAGATTATATTAAATTCTTTTGCTTTATGGTCTCCATTAAGTTGGTTCAAGTTCTCGTAAAGAGGGAAACCATTACCTGCAATTGAACGCCCTATTACTGTGGCATGAGTTGTAAAAACCGTGGCAATTTGTGGCAATTTGTCTTTTAAATATAAAACACCGGTACCAGTCATCCATTCATGAAAATGAGCAATTATTTTTGTAGAAGCATCGATATAATAGTTCGTAAAACTTTCGATTACTTTTGCACTAGCATAGCCAAATAGGGCAGATTCTATATAATCCCAGCCGCCCGAAATTGAATCTAAATTATATTTTTCCCAAAATGATTTAAATATTTCGTTTTTTTCACTTATGAAAGTTGTAAAATCTACAAGAATAGCAATCGGATTTCCTGCAATATTCCAACGTCCGATTTTAATTCTCAAACCTTCGGAAAGTGCTTGTTCTTTCCAATCAGAAAATAAAGCATATTCTTCGCTAAATTCCGGATTTTCAGATGTTTCTCTCCAAATATCAGGACCAATTACGATATATTTATCTTCAAATTTGTTTTTAATAGTTTTTGCTTTTGTTGATAATACTGTATGGATTCCTCCAATTTTGTTGCAAACCTCCCAGCTTGTTTCAAAAATATAATCAGGTTCTATCGAAACATTCATTTTATTATTTATTATCATTTAATGATATTTATTTTTTTACAAATCATTGTATTTTTTTACAAAAAAAAACCATTCAACGAATGGCTTGTAGTAAATCTAATTACCACCAAAAAATTTCAGGCGGCAAAGATATAAACTTTTTGTTATTGAAAATTGTCCTGATAAATATCGAGCAGATTTTTGAATAGTTGCAATTTGTTTCAAAATAACATTTGCTAAAATTGAGAAATATTTTTGTTTGCTAAAATAGAAACGAACAACTTTGCACAAATTTCTTTTTTCGTAAGTTGATAAAATATGATTTTAAGGTTTATAAAATTGATATTAAGTAAGTTTTTTATAGGATTAGTAAAATTTTATCAATATTTTATTTCTCCTATTACTCCAGCTGCTTGCCGATATACGCCAACTTGTTCAACATACAGTATTCAAGCAATAAAAAAACATGGTCCTTTTAAAGGAGGCTGGCTTGCATTAAAAAGAATAGTTTCCTGCAATCCTTGGGGTGGACATGGGCATGATGCGGTGCCATAGAAATTTTCATTAAAAATTGAAGATTGATTGATTTTGATTTATTCAAATAGGGTAAAAAGTTAAATATTATACAAAAAGTTATATTTACTAACTTTTCAACTAATATTGCGTAATTCAATTCTAATTTAAAATTGAAATATGAACAGATTATATATTTATTTTATATCAATAACACTTATATTTTTTGCTTCAAAAGCAATTGCAAAAGAAGTTAATATTAACAAAGCGAGAGAGGTAGCCAAAAACTTTCACTATCAAAACAAGCTGGAATGTAATTCTGACAAAGCTGCAACCGTTTCCATAAAAAATGAATTTATATTAAAATCGAATTCACAAAACCATAAAATCCAGCAAACTTTAATTTATATTTTCAATTTCGAAAACGATGGATTTGTCATAGTTTCTGCCGAAGATAAAACCATACCAATTTTAGGTTATTCTGCAAAAGGCAAATACGAAAATAACAATCCTCCTCCGGCATTCGGCTGGATTATTGACAGTTACAAAAAACAAATAGTTTTCATAAAAGAAAAAATTACAGTTGTTCCGCAAGAAATTACCGAAGCCTGGCAAGAATATTCAACAAGAAATGGAGGAATTGCAAAAAGCACAACTGCGGTTTCGCCACTGCTTAGCACAACATGGAATCAGGATTGCTACTACAACGAAAGCTGCCCGACAGATGCAGTAGCTCCATGGTATGCATGTGGTCATGTTTTTGCGGGTTGTGTTGCTACAACTATGGGGCAAATAATGAAATATCATGCACACCCGGCACAAGGAACAGGTTCTTATTCATACACACACGCCGACTATGGCTTACAGTCAGTTAATTTTGCAAATTCAAGCTACAATTGGGCGGCAATGCCAAATAGCATTAATTCCAGCAATTCGGCGATTGCCAATCTGCTCTACGATTGTGCTGTTTCAGTGGATATGGATTTTGGGACTGATGGCTCCGGTGCTCCTTCGCTTAGCGCTGTTGGAGCTTTTGTAAATTATTTTAATTATTCCTCATCTGCACAAATGATAATGAAAAGTAATTATACTGACGCAGATTGGAAAACTGCTATTGTTGCCGAATTAGATGCCTCAAGACCAGTTTATTACAGAGGCGAAGATTCTGGAAATACAGCAGGACATGCCTTTGTTTGCGATGGCTATCAGGGAACAGAATATTTTCATTTCAATTTTGGCTGGAGCGGATCTTACGATGGATATTTCTACTTGTCGAGTTTAAGTCCCAGTTCTTATAATTTTACTTTTGATCAGGGTGCAATAATTGGAATTACTCCTTCGAACTCGCCATATTGTGTTTCCGGAAGCTTGCAGTGCGATGAATATATTAGCAATGTGAATTTGAATACTATCAGCAATTCTTCGGCTTGTGGTACTGGTGGTTACACAGATTTTTCGACTATTTCGACCGATTTAGAAATAAATAATTCTTACGCTATAACTATTACAAACGGAAGTCCATATTCTGGTGACCAATGTGGTGTTTGGATAGATTGGAATCAGGATTACGATTTTGATGATACGAACGAAACAATCACAATATCCGGTGGATTTACTTCTTTTAGCGGAAGCATTTCTGTACCGACTGATGCTATTTTAGGAAATACAAAAATGAGAGTTAGAATCTCATATACCGGAACCTTTTCTGCTTGTGGATCAACAAGCTATGGCGAAGTAGAAGATTACAATATAAACGTAATAAATAATGCTCCTATAATAACATATTCATCATCGCAAGTTTCTTGTTTTGGAAACGCCGATGGAGCCATAGATTTAATTGTAGTTGGTGGGATTCCACCGTTTTCATACCAATGGAGTGGTCCCAATGGCTTTTCATCTGGCTTAGAAGATATTTCAAATCTGGTTGCCGGAAATTATTTCATTACAGTTACTGATAATAATTCTATTTCTGTATCAGAAAATATTGCAATTTCTCAACCATTAGAATTGAGTTTGACGTTTAATGTAAATGAAATTACAAATTTTGGAGGAAACGATGGCGGAATTGATATAAGTGTTTCCGGCGGTTTTTTCCCATTTACATTTTTGTGGTCGAATGGCGAAACATCCCAAAATATAGAAAATATTTCGGCAGGAAGCTATACTGTTACAGTTTCAGATTATAATTTGTGTATCGAAACAGTAACTGTTGTTGTTCCCGAAGGACAAAACATTTTGAATTCTCCACTTTGGACATTCACTAATACAGGAAGCAATCATACAATTTTGCTCGCTAATACCATAGAAATTTCAATAAACAATATTCCGGTTGATGCTGGAGATTATATTGGAGTGTTTTACGATTCGCTTGGCAATTTGGCTTGTGCCGGATATTTGATGTGGGCTGGAGCAAACGATGCAATTACTGCCTGGGGCGAATATCTGGGAAACGATGGATTTATTGCAGGCGAAGAATTTGTTTGGAAAATATGGGACGAATCTACTTCTACAGAATATATTGCAGAAGCAAGTTATCAAACTACAGGATTTCCAAATACTAATACTTTTCAAATAAATGGAATTAGTGCTCTTGCTTCGCTTACTGTTACTACATATTCTCCTAATTGGACATATTCGAATACCGGTAACAATCACACTATTCTGATTCAAAACACAATTCCAATTACTATAGATGGCGTTCAAATTTCAAATGGAGATTATATTGGAGTATTTTTTGATTCGCTCGGAACTATAGCTTGTGGAGGTTATTATATTTGGCAAGGCTCAACTGATGCGATCACCGCTTGGGGCGAATATCTCGGCAATGATGGTTTTGTAAATGGCGAAATTTTTAAATGGAAATTATTTGATGTTTCTGAGGGTGAAGAATACCTTGCAGAGGCTTCATATTTTACTTCCGGATATTTGAATACTAACACATATGCAATAAATGGAATTAGCGGACTAAGCTCTCTAATTGCAAGCAGTTCAGATATTCAAACTATAAATTTAGTGTCCGGTTGGAGCATTTTTTCTACTTATATTGAACCCTTCTATTCTGATGTTGAATCGATTTTTAGTTCTATTGTTTCAGAAGTTGTTATAGTAAAAAATGGTTTGGGTAGTGTTTATTATCCACAATTTGGTGTAAACCTAATAGGAAATCTTATTCTTGGCGAGGGATATCAGATTAAAACAAATTCATCTCAGATTATTGAAATTGAAGGAAATGCTGCTATTCCTGAAAACACAGCCATAAATATACCACTTGGCTGGAGCTATTTGGGTTATCTTCGAAACAATTCCGCTCCGATTTCTACTATGCTTAGTTCAATTGACTTAAATATTGAAATTGTAAAAAATGGTTTGGGACAAGTTTATTATCCTCAATATGGTGTCAATCTTATTGGGAACATGAACACAGGAGAAGGCTATCAAGTCAAAATGAATTTGGCGGATACTTTATACTATCCTGCAAATTAGGACTAAGCAGGCCTTTCGAATTTCTTGCAAATTTACTGAAACTCAAATCATTAATTGTTTGAGGAACGATCGATAAATGATTCTTTTGTCTGGAAAAAGCTTGGGAGTAATATCAAAAAATTGAAATAATTCTTAAAACCATTTGTTTACGATTACTTCAATATTTTCTGTTTTAAACGGTTTTACAATATAATCGTTCATTCCGGCAGCAATACATTTTTCTCTATCTCCTTTCATTGCATTAGCAGTGAGTGCCACTATAATTGTTTCATATTTTTTTTGCCGTAATTCTTTTGTAGCATCAATTCCGGACATTACCGGCATTTGAACGTCCATAAAAATTACATCATAATTGTTTTCTTCCATTTTCTCGACTGCTTCCAAGCCATTAGAAACAATTGTGATTGAATAATCTAAACGGGCGAATATTTTTTCCGCAATTTTTTGGTTGATAAGATTATCTTCCGCAAGCAAAATATTTAATGGTTTTCTAATCGCTAAAGGAACAACGTTTTCATCAACTACAATTGGCTTTACAATTTCAGTTGTGCAATAAAGATTTTTTAAAATTTCAAAGATTCGAGATTGCTTAATTGGTTTATAAGTGCATTCAAATATCTTAAGTTCATGACATTTCGATTTGCTGACCGAAACATTGTCGGACGAAAGCATTACAATGTCTAAAGTTTTGTGTAAATTTTTAGTTTTTAGTTTTTCAATCAACTGAAAACCATTTATTTTTGGCATATTATAATCTAAAAACATCAGTTCGTAGCCCTTCCCTTTATTTTCTTCTTTTTCAATTTCAACTAATGCTTCTTCTGGATCTTCAAAACAAGTAGATTTCAGATTCCAGGTTTTTAATATTTCCCTCAAAACAAATAAATTAGTTTCATTATCATCAACAAGAATTACTTTTTTGTTGCTAATATCAATAGGTAAAATTTGTTTATTGTGGTCTTCGCTGAAATTAATTCCGAAAGGAATGATAAAATGAAATACCGATCCGGGATAATCTGCATTTTCGGCATATTTTGGATTTGGGCTTTCGACCCAAATATTTCCATTCATTAATTCAACCAGCATTTTAGAGATTGTTGTTCCTAATCCCGTTCCTCCATATTTTCTGCTCGTTGAACCATCAGCCTGAGTGAAAGATTCAAAAATTAAATCGAGTTTTTCTTTTGGAATTCCTATGCCGCTATCGGCTATTAAAAAATGCACAGATGCAGTATTTATATGGATATTTTCAAGCTCAATTCTTATGAATACATCACCTTCTTGGGTGAATTTTATGGCATTGCTGATAAGGTTTAATAATATTTGCATTAATCTTGATTCGTCGCCAATTATGAATTGCGGGACTTCACTTGAAATATGACTGATTAATTCTAATTTTTTTTCATTTATTTTTATTGCGAACTGGTCGATAATACTGTCTAATAGCTCTCTAAGATTGAAAGTGAAATTTTCGATTTCGAGTTTTCCTGCTTCAATTTTTGAGAAATCTAAAATGTCATTTATTAAAGTTAATAGTGAATTTCCTGAACGATTGATAATTGAGAGCATATTTTTTTGTTCATCATCAAGTTTCGAGTGAATGAGAATTTCTGTAGCTCCTATAATTCCGTTCATTGGAGTCCTAATTTCATGGCTCATTTTGGCAAGAAATTCGCTTTTAGTTTTCATTCCTAACTTAGCAGCAGAAAGAGCTTTGCCTAAAGTTTTATTATTTTCTTCAAGCTCAATTTTGTTTTGTCTTAGTTTGTTTGCTCTATCTTCGCTAAGCTTTTTCTCTTCAAGAAATAAATTCCAAGTACTATTATATTTTTTTGCATAGATAGCCATAAATGCAAAAAATAGCAGAAATGAAATAGAAATTATTATCGGAAAATCAGGGAAAAAAAAATACGAATATATTATAGAAGGTATTATTAGGAATGTTAGATTTAAGATAACTAAAGATAATCTTTTATACATGCTGAAAGCACCGGCAGCCCCAGTACCAACAATAAGTATTGGGAGCATGAAGATTTTTGGAGACAGTTCACTTGCATAAAGAAGTTCTAATAAAAAAAGAATAGACCAAAAAAACGAGGAAAGTAATATTGCAAAAATTGTTAGTTTTTCATACTTTATAGTATTTTTTGCAATGAATATTAGAAAAATACGAAACCCAATAATTGACAAAAATGTTATTATTGTCAAAAAATGTTCTGATGGATGATTTTCTTTATATGATGGAGTTATATATAATATGAAAAATAAAATTATTTGAGAAATACATGAAACCAATGAATTTTCCTCAAAATTAACTTGATGTTTCTTCATTACTAAAGTTTTAGTCTATACAAATTTCAAATTATTGTTATATTGCTTGAGTTTTATCTTTGAAAGCCCATTTTTCTATAATCCAAATAATATCTTCTCTTTTTACAGGTTTAACAATATAGTCATTCATTCCGGCTTGAATACAAGATTCTTTAACACCTTTCATTGCATTGGCTGTTAATGCAATTATGGTTGTATCATTTCTAATTTTTCTAAGTTTTTTTGTTGCTTCTATACCATCTAATATTGGCATTTGAATATCCATGAATACAATGTCGAACTTTTCATTCACAATTTTTTCGAATGCTTGTTGCCCGTTTTCAACAATTTTTATCTCGCAAGACATTAGTTTGAATATTTTTTCAATCACATTTTGATTTATATGATCGTCCTCTGCAACTAATATCTTCAATCCTTTTATGAAACTTGGCAATCTATCTTCGCTTGGCTTATTATCAGAATTTTTCCCCTCCGAATAAAGTTTCAATATCGATTCAAAAAGTGCCGATTGCTTTATAGGTTTGAACAAACAATCTGCCGCTCCGAATTCAAGACATTTTGCTTTTGTTACATTTATTGAATCAGAGGATAGAATTACGATTTTCAAACCATGATGCACACCAAGAGTTTTGATTTTTTCTATCAGAATAAAACCGTTCATCATTGGCATATTAAAATCTAAAAGGAGTATGTCATACGGGTTATTTTTATTGTAATTATTTGCTATTTGTTGGATAGCATCGTTGGGATTATCAACCAAATCGGCTTTTATATGCCACTTTTTCACAAATTCATTGACAACATATAAATTTACAGGATTATCATCTACAATTATCACCCTTTTTTTACTTAAATCTATATCCGTATCTTCGCTTATATCAATTGAATTACTGTCAATTTCTAAGGGGAGCGTGAAATGAAAAATTGTTCCGGGATTATCACTTTGCATTTTGATTAAAGGATTAGGACTTTCTACCCAAATTTTGCCATCCATTAAATTGACCAGCATTTTTGAGATGGTTGTACCAAGTCCTGTTCCTCCGTATTTTCTGCTTGTTGAGCCATCTACTTGAGTGAATGATTCAAATATTTTTTCAAGTTTTTCTCTCGGAATACCTATGCCTGTGTCTTCAATAGAAAAATGTAGTAAAATTGAATTTTCCGAGATTTCTTCTCCTTTTTCAATTCTGAGAATTACCTGACCCTCTTTAGTAAATTTTAATGAATTCCCGACTAGATTAGTTAGAATTTGCAAAATTCTATTTTCATCTCCAATAAGATATGTCGGTATTTTGCTTGAAATGATATTTATAAGTTCAATTTTTTTCCTGTTCGCTTCTATCGAAAATTGGTCTATTAAACTCTCCATTGAAATTTTGAAATTGAAAGACAAATTTTCTATTTCAAGTTTTCCGGCTTCAATTTTCGAGAAATCGAGAATGTCATTTATCAAATTTAGTAGAGATTCGCTCGAACGCTGAACTATATCTGTCATGTTTTTTTGATCGTCATTCAAATCTGAATTTCGAAGTATTTCTGACGCTCCAATTATTCCGTTCATTGGTGTACGAATTTCGTGGCTCATATTTGCCAGAAATTCCGACTTAGCTCTGTTTGCTTCTATTTCTCTTATTTGTGCATTTTTCTGGTCGCTAATGTCCATAAAAGCCTCTAATAGGACATCTTCTCCATTTATTCTTATTGGTATTACGCTTTTAAGAATTGGTACCCTAGCTCCATTTTTCCCAAGCATAATCTTCTCTTCACGATAGAAAGACCTTCTATTCAAATCGTATATTGGAAATTCATTTTCTTTTGCCGTACAAAAATTATTATGACAAATTTTAGAAAACATAAACTCATGTGCTTCTTCATTTGTATCGAAATTCATAATTTTTGCAGCTGCATTATTTAATTGAATTATTCTCTTCTGTTTTATCAAGACTATTCCTACAGGTAAATTGTCGAGAATAGTTTTCATTGTTTCGTTTGACTCTTTAATCGATTTTATGAGCTTCCGCTTTTCTGTAATATCTTCTTTTACTTCAATGAAATGAGTAATTATTCCTTCTGCATTTACGATTGGAGAAATAACAGCTTCCTCCCAATATTCGGTTTTGTTTTTACGAATGTTGCAAACTTCGCCTCTCCACGTTTTCCCTTCCGACAAGGTTTGCCAAATGGTTTTATCAAAATTGTTATTCCCTGACTTCAAAATTGCCGGATTGTCTTCATATAATTCCTCTTTTGAATATCCGGATATCTCTGAAAAAAAATTGTTAATATATTCAATTTTTCCTTGAATATTTGTGATTCTGATGGATACAGGACTTTGTTCTACGGCTTCCGATAGTTTTTTATTGCTTTCTTGTGCAAAAGAGTTGATTTGAATTATTTTTCTAATTTGTGAAACAATGATTAGTGAAGTGATTAATACAATCATGCCAATTAATATTATTACATAAATCTTGTAATTTTTGATTTTTTTGATTTTGTAATCGACACTTATTTCGGTTCTAAAGAGTTTATTCTTAATGTCAAAATGTATTTTGTTCCCATTTTCTTTAATACGCTTAAATAAAGTTTCTGCTTGCTTAAGTTTGTAGTTTATTTCAGAATCGTATATAAGATCAATTTCGTCTTTTTCAAATTTCTTATTTAATAGAAATGTTATTTTTTTCGACAACTCTTTAATTTCCTGGGTTTTTGGGCTTATTTCAAGAACTTCAATGACTAATTCGCTTTTTAAATCTCTAATATAATGTATTTCTTCTGCAATTTTATCGACAGCATAGAAATTCACATCCAGCTGATTTACAATTGTTCCACCTTTGTTTAGTACCGAAATAATTTCTTCAATCGAAGCAAATAATTTATTAAGTTGTCTGTTGGTATTTTCAATTTGTTTTTGACGGCTAATTGTTGAAAAATTATTAAATTCCATGTTCACCATCAAAATACTTTTTTGCAAGAGATTTCCTAATTTGTATTTTTCTTGCTGATTGATAACAGTTTTATTGTATTTCGACAGGTAGTTTTTTTCAATATAAGAGTCGATGAAAGAAACAAAAACCAAGGCAAAAATAAATATAATTAATAGAAAATACACCTTGTAAATTATTGAGCCATGAATTTCACTATTTTTGAATAATTTCTGCACAATTTTTTTATTTAATTTGACATTTAATTGATGAAATTATTTTACGTTATATAGGCCATATTTCCTAAATATTTCTTTCCCTTGCTCTGATGCGGCAAATAACATAAATTTTTTCGCAATTTCAGGATATTCCGAAGTTTTTAAAAGACCGATGACTAATTTTTTCTTCTTAGCAAATTGCTTTTCAATTGGTAAAACATCAATATAATTTTTGTTTTCGTCCCATGTAGAAGTTGCAAACCAATTGATTACAATATCTGCTTCATTTTCAATTAAAACCCTTACAAGGTCTTTTGAGTCGGTAGTCAGCTTTAGAGCGTTGTTTTCTACTTGCTCGAAAATTCCCTTTCTATCCAATATTTTTTTTGTTTCTTTTCCTATGCTACCACTCTCCGGATTTCCAATCACAACAGAATATTTTTTATCTGTCAAATTACTTAAGTCGTTACTAATATTTAGAGGATTATCTTTTTGAATCATTATTGCTGCTTTATTATAACCAACAAAAACAGTATCGTCTATGATTCCGGGAGATTCTTTTTCAATTTTGGTATAATAGGCATCGGAACCTGGAAGGAATAAATCTCCATTTTTATTGTGAATTATTGCTTTTAGCAGATTTCCCGATCCTCCTTTTGTAATTACTATTTTACAGTTTTCCTGAACTTCAATTATTTCTTTAATCTCTGTCATAGGTTTTATCATGGTAATACCACAATAAATCAATAGTTCTTTTTGTTCAAGTTTTTTTGTTTCATTGTTGCCCGACTGGCAGGCTGTACATGCAAAAATAGCTATAAGAAAGAAGTATTTGATTAGTTTTTCTTTTTTATCAAATTTTTTAACTATTGAAGAGTAAGAAATGTTCATTATAATCTCAATTTTCGTTAAAATAATCAAATGCTAAGATAATATTATTTTTAAAGAAAAATATTAGAATTTATAAAAAGCGAGGGACTGCTAATGATTTTATTTATATACAAATTCTAACAACCAATTTAAGAATAAATGATTTTTAGAGAAATACTATTTGGAAATTGCGAAATGCCTAATGGTATTAATAATACTTGCTTCATCGAACTTGCATTCTTTGTATAATTCTTTTTGCGTACCGTGCTCAATAAAATTATCAGGGATGCCAAGAATTTTAATTTCTGAAGAATAATTATATTTATTCTTAAATTCAAGAATTGCACTTCCGAATCCACCAATTATTGTCCCATCTTCGATTGTAATTATTTTGTCAAATTTAGAAAAAATCTGATGTAGTAATTTTGTATCTATTGGTTTTACAAAACGCATGTCGAAAACAGCAACTGAAATATTTTCTAATAAAGAACTTTCGCTTGCTTGAACAGCCATATTTCCAACAGGACCGATAGTTAAAATTGCTATGTCGTTTCCATTTTTTATCTGCTGCCCTTTGCCAACAGGAATTTCCTTGAAGGATTTTTGCCAATCTGGATTTTCGCCATTTCCGCGCGGATACCTTATCACAAATGGTCCTTTGTTTTCTAATTGAGCTGTAAACATTAAGTTTCTCAATTCAGTTTCATTCAAAGGCGATGCTATTGTTAAATTTGGTATGAGTCGCATATACGCCAAATCGTATGCACCATGATGAGTTGCTCCATCAGAGCCAACCAGCCCAGCCCTATCGAGGCAAAATACCACATTCAAATTTTGCAATGCTACATCGTGGATTACCTGATCGTAGGCTCTTTGCATAAAACTTGAATATATATTGCAAAATGGGAGTAAGTTTTGTATTGACAATCCTGCCGAGAATGTTACAGCATGTTGTTCTGCTATGCCTACATCAAATGCTCTGTCTGGCATTTTTTTCATCATAATATTCATTGAGCATCCCGATGGCATTGCTGGGGTAATTCCAACAATTTTTTCATTTTTTTCGGCAAGTTCTACCAATGTATGTCCAAAAACATCTTGATATTTTGGTGCAACATTTTCAGAAGATGAATTCTCAATTAATTCTCCTGTTTTGATATTAAATTTCCCTGGTGCATGATGCCATTTTGTTTGATGTAGTTCTGCCAATTCAAAGCCTTTTCCTTTTGTTGTTTGAATATGAAGAAGTTTTGGGCCTTTTATTTTCTTTAAATCTTTTAGAACATTTACTAAAGAGTTAATATCATGCCCATCGACTGGTCCAAAATATCTGAAATGAAATGCTTCGAATAAATTACTTTGCTTTAGCAGCATCGATTTCAATCCTCCTTCTATTTTTTGAACTAAAGATCTAGTATCGGGACCCAATTTATTCAATTTCCCAAGAAGATTCCATACCTCGTTTCTGAATTTGTTGTAGGTCGAAGATGTGGTAATATCTAACAAATAATCCTTTAAGGCTCCGGCATTTGGGTCAATTGCCATTTTGTTGTCGTTCAGGATTATAAGAATATTCGATTTTTCAATACCAGCATTATTTAATCCCTCGAAAGCCAGACCAGCTGTCATTGATCCATCGCCAATAACTGCAACAACTTGCTTATCTTCTTTATTAAGTTTTGCTGCAATTGCCATTCCTAAAGCTGCAGAAATAGATGTTGAAGAATGACCTACTCCGAACGAATCGTATTCGCTTTCGCTAATATTCGGGAAACCGCTAATACCTTTATATTTGCGATTTGTATGAAAAAGTTCTCTTCTACCAGTTAAAATTTTATGCCCATATGCTTGATGGCCAACATCCCATACAATCTGGTCGTATGGAGTGTTAAACACATAATGTAGAGCAACAGTCAATTCAACAACTCCGAGACTTGCACCAAAATGACCAGGATTATTTGACACCTCATCAATGATAAATTGGCGTAATTCTTTACAAACTTGCAATAATTCGCTTTTTTCAAGTAGCCTTAAATCAGAAGGTAAGACTATTTTTTCTAACAAATCTCCAGCTATTGCTGCCATATACTTATATAAACTTCAAACATCGCTACAAAACTAATAATATTAGTCGTTGTAGATAAAAAAAAGAAATATTTTTATTTGGGTGGGTATAATCTTTAACTTTCAAACATAAATTTTAAAGCAAGTGAATAAGTAATTTATCCCACACTTGAAACTTATAAATATCAATTTTTACAAAAAATATCTGCATATATTATCGGAATTTGTGGATACTTTTTTAAATCTTTAAGTGTTTCAAATATAATTTTAATTACTACTTAACCTTACTCTAATCTAAGGTACGATTCCAACCACTGGATTAATAATAAGACTCATTTCTCAGCTTGTAATATTATTTAAATATTCTTTTTACAATTGATTTCAATTCTTCATTAATGGTGTCTTTCTTTTATGCCACAACGATTCAACCATCCAAATCAAATAAATTAGCTATATCCTTTCGGTAATTTTTACCGACTGGCAACTTAGTCCCAACAATTTCAATTAAGTTTCCCTCCAGGGTATCAATCTTTTTTATTGAAACAATATATGATTTATGTATTCTGATAAAGTTTGTACTTGGCAGCTTTTCTTCAAGTTCTTTAAGTGAGACCAGAGCAGTAATACGTTTGTTTATTGTGTGAAAAGTTACATATGCCTTTTGACCTTCAACGTAAACTAAATCATCATAATTTATTTTGTAATGCTTGCGGTCTGCTCTTATTACCAGATAATCATCATGAAGTGTGGTTTCTGATTGCAAATTACTCTGAGGTTTACTATCATGAAAAGAGGTCTCCTTTAACGCAAGTACTTTATTTGTGGCAGAAACGAAACGTTCAAATGAGAATGGCTTAAGTAAATAATCACATACATTAAGCTCATAACCATCAATCGCAAACTCCTTGAAAGCAGAAGTTATAATTACATAAGGAGGATTTACTAGGGTCCTAATAAAATCAAGACCTGACATTTCCGGCATTTGAATATCCAGATACATTAAATCAATCTTTCCTGATTTAATCAAATCAATTGCCTTTAAAGGTGAATTATAGTCACCGACTAAATCCAGGTATGGAAGTTTGTGAATGTAATCCACAACATACTGCCGTGCTAGGAGTTCATCATCAATTACTATGCATCTTAATATCATTGGTATCAATGGTTAGAGTTACTTGATAATTGTTTTCAGATTCACTAATAATGAGTTGATGTTTCTCAGGATATATTATTTTCAACCTTTGTTTTACATTACTTATTCCAGTTCCCACACCAGGTTTTACCTTTGACACAGGTGGGATAGTATTTGTAATTAAAAACTTTAGCTTCCCATCTGCTTCAGAAAGCAGTTCAATTTCGATTTTTGCATTTTGAAACTCTTCAATCATACTATATTTAAAACTATTTTCAACAAAGGGGATGAACAACATTGGTGCAATTTGAATAGTAGGGTTGAGTTCCCCATAATTGAAGTGTACGTTCATTTCTTCGGCCGATTTCATTTTTTGGAAATCAATATAGTTTTTAATGTATTCAATTTCAGATTTAATAGGAACATTTTCAGACGCACAATCATCAATCACATATCGTAGCATATTGGATAATTTCAATATACTCATAGGAGCCCTATCAGATTTCATATAACATAAGGCATAGATATTATTAAGCGCATTGAAAAGAAAATGAGGATTTATTTGCGAGCGTAAAAGCTTTAATTCTGTTTTGAGTTTAATCTCCTGGATTTCTTTGTGAGACAATGATTGCTCTTTCAATCGCTTCTGAATTAAATAAACTGTACCAACAACAATCATAAGTAATAACCAAAGAAAGCCTCTTGCCGTCATCATTACTTTAGGGTTGGCGCTATGTCTAATAGAAATTGAAGCTGGTTCAATTAAAATCTGCTCAATCAACACCAAAAAGAAAGTCGCTAATAATAGTAAGAAAAAAACAAAAATAAAATATTTAGTTGATTGAGTAGTAACATAAAACTTAGGAAACAAAACCAAAGTATTCACATAAAATACGATTGCATAAAACACGCAACTGACTACAGTAAAGAGAATGGCATTCCCAATAGGCAATAGTACCGATGCCACTCCTAGGGTAATTCCGATTATTAAAGTCCAAAATATGATATGCCATCCAATAAATCTTTTATCCATTTCAAAAGCTTTGGGCGTAAAAGTAAAGCCAAATTCAACAAACTTCAAATATAATTAACCAAATTTAGATTCCTGTTCACTAACTGAAAGATTTGTCGAATAATATGAATCTCCAATCCCTTTTACCCTCAAAACCGCCATTCGTTCAAAAATACCAGCAGTTGGTTCAATAAATATGGTTTCTCAACTCATCCGTAATTAATTTTGCACTTGATTTTTTACAAAAAAAGACTATTGAATGAAACAGAAAATAATAACTACAGTTTTAAGTCTGCTAATATTGATAATAGCGGTAGTGGCTTCTATGATGTTTTTAAGAAACAAGCCCGAGGCAAAAAAAGATTTGGTTGTTCAAAATTCAATTGCAGTAAAATCTAAAGTTGTTACAAACCAGCAAATTAGTTCTGACATAAAATATCCAGGTCGGGTGAATTCTGCTGAAAATGTTTCACTCGCGGCTGAAGTTAATGGTCGGATTATGCAAGGCAGTGTTCCACTTAAAGAAGGACAATCATTTACAAAAGGACAGCTACTAGTGGAAATTTTTGGTGAAGATACCGAAGCCTCTTTGAAAGCCTCAAGAAGCAATTTTCTGCGGACACTTTCGCTTACACTACCTGATATCAACATAGACTTTTCGGAAAGTTACAATAAGTGGAATACCTATTTTCAGATCGTAAACATTAACAATAAATTACCAAAATTGCCAGAAATTAAAAGCGAAAGCGAAAAGGTGTTTATGGCATCTAATGGTGTTTTGTCTGAATACTATAACATTCAAAAACAAGAGATTACTCTGGATAAATATCAAATATGGGCTCCATTTTCCGGATATTACAAAGTCGTTAACAAAGAGGTTGGAGCACTTGCATCAAATGGTGTTGAAATTGCCATAATTGTTCGCAACGATAAGCTGGAAGTAATTGTTCCAATTTCAGTTAAAGATGCGAAAAGAGTAAAACACGGCCAGAAATTCAGGATAATTTCAAACGAAAAGGAATATATAGGAACACTATCGCGGATTGCCGGATTTGTTGAAGAGTCAACACAGTCGGTAAATATCTATATCTCCTACACACCGGAAAGTAAACACGAATTATTTGAAGGCGAATTGGTTTCGGTAAGTTTTAATACCACAACGATTCAATTGGGCACCTCTTTGCCACGTGAGGCTGTGATGCCTGATGGAACTGTATTTATAGTAGTCGACAATAAACTTAAAAAGCAAGCTGTAGAAATCATTCAGCAATTAGAAGATGAGTCGTGTGTAAAAGGGCTGAATGAAGGTGATACTGTTGTAGTTGAGTCACTTGTAAATGTTCAAAACGGACAGGAAGTAAAATTGATAAACTAAAACCATCGTCATGCAAAAAGTATTATCCGCATTTGTAAAATTCCCCTTTTACGGGAAAATGTTTATTGTGATACTCCTGCTTATTGGTGGTGTATCAATAATGAATATGCGAAAGGCAACTTTCCCGATAGTTGAATCTACCACCTTACAGGTCAGTGTTAGTTATCCTGGCGCTACACCAAAAGAGATGGAAGAAGGGGTTGCCACACTAATCGAAAATGCAATTAGAGGCATTCCTGGCATAAAGGAGTTTTCATCGAAATCGATGGAAAACATAGCTCAGGTTACAATTGACGCAAACAGCAATTACGACATGGACGAATTGTTAAGCGATGTGAAAAATGCTGTTGACGGAATCTCAAACTTTCCTGCCGATGCAGAAAAACCGGTTGTAGCCAAATTGAGAAGGAAAGATCTGGCTGTTTTTCTGAACCTGATTTCAGAAAACGACGATTTGCATGAACTAAATAAAGAGGCCAATCGTATTGAAGACGATTTTAATGCAACAGGGTTTATTTCACAAATTACCATTTCAGGGATACCAAAAAACATGGAGCTGGTAGTTGAAATAGACGACGATCAGTTACGCAGATACAATCTCGATTTAAGTACAATAAAAAATGCTATCTCATCCAACAACCTCGATATTCATGGTGGCACAATCCGTAGTCAACGCGAAGAGATTAAAATTGTTTGCCGTCAACGTACAGTTCAACCCAAAGAAATAAAAAAAATTATTGTTGGTGCAAATCAATCAGGGAAGCTACTTACCATTGGCGACATTGCCGATGTAAGACTGACTTTTGAGGAAACACCAAACAGTAGTTATGTTAACGGGCGACAGTGTGCTTCTATTCAGATACAAAAATTAGCTAACGAAGATCTGGAGCAAATCTCAGAATATGTTCATGAATATATAAACACGTACAACGCAACTCACGAAAATACTTCACTTACTGCTTCACACGATTTTCTTGAAAATATAAATAGCCAGTTATCAACACTATTAAACAGTGGCTTGTTAGGAATCCTACTCATTATACTAATGCTATCTTTATTCCTGAACTTCCGCTTATCTATTTGGGTGGCCTGGGGAATCCCCGCTTCATTTCTAGGAATGTTTATTTGTGCAAGTCTTTCAGGAGTTACACTGAACCTGATTTCCCTTTTTGGAATGATTCTTATTATCGGAATTTTGGTTGACGATGGAGTAGTTATAGGCGAAAATATTTTCACCCACTACGAAAAAGGAAAATCGCCCAGAAGGGCTGCCATTGACGGCACAATGGAAGTATTGCCTGCCGTTTTCACATCAGTACTAACCACCATGATTGCATTTACGCCACTGTTTTTTGTTGAAGGACAATTAAAAATGATGTACGAAATGGCGTTCGTGGTTATTGCTATTCTGATCTTTTCTTTGGTGGAAGCCATTTTTGTATTACCTGGTCACCTTGCTAGCCCGAAGGTTTTACAACCACTCAAAAAAAAGTCGATTTATGGTAAAATCAGGAATGTAACTGAAAAATTGATTCTTAAACTTCGCGATAAACTCTATCTGCCCTTTGTAAACATTCTGGTACGAAATAAAGCCATCAGCCTTTCAGTAGTTACAGCATCAATAATAATAACAGTAGGTTTATTTATGAGTGGGAAAATCTCTTTTGTTTTTTTTCCGGGGCAACCCATTGAAATGTTTAATGTGGATTTAGCTTTAAAACCTGGTGCCAACGAAGAGTTGACCAAAGAGAAACTCTTCTTTATCGAGCAGCAAATTTGGGAAGCTAACAATGAGTTGGCCGAGGAATATGGCGATACCATGTCGTACATCGCATCTACTGATGTTACTATGGGAAATTCGTTTAGCGGAACAGAAAATGGAACAAATTCGGGTATGATTAGTGTTTTTCTCAATCCTATGAAAGAAGCAAGTATTAATGATGACATCTTGAAACAACGCATTATTGAAAAAACAAATAATATACCTGAAGCCTATAAATATGCTGTTGGGGCATCGAACAGATTCGGTGCACCGGTTTCATATAGTCTTTTGGGTTACGATCCAGATGAACTCGAAAATACAAAGGTTGCATTCGAATCGGAATTAGGGAAAATTTCTTCACTTTATAATATTACAAATAACAGTCAGCTGGGGGGCCAGGAGGTAAGAATTACTTTAAAACCAGAGGCATATATTAAAGGATTTACTAATTCATCGGTAATGCAACAGGTCCGGAATGGATTTTATGGGGGGCTTGCCCAACGAATGCAGGAAGGCAAAGATGAAATATGGCTTTATGTTCGTTACCCAAAAAATAATCGGGAAACAATTGGGCAACTTGAGAAAATGTTGATTTCGAACCAGCAGGGCTCTTACCCTCTAGAAAGTATAGCAAAGGTAACATTCGACCGTAGCTTGAATACCATTAACCGCTACAACGGGCGGCGAGAAATTAGGGTTGATGCTTACATGCGAGACCAGAGCGAAAATGTAACACCTATTTTAAATGAAGTTGAAGATGTTATTATTCCAAAGTTGAAAAATAGTTTCCCACAGGTAAATTTCGAAATACAAGGACAGCAAAAAGATAGTGCCGAGCAAATGGGTAGTATGATTACCTATTTTAGTATCGCCTTTCTTATTATCGTTTTAATTATCATGATTTACTTTAAATCCTTTATTCAGGGTTTATTGGTTTTAATTATGATTCCTTTAGGTGTTGTGGGGGCAGTTTGGGGGCATGCCATTCATGGTCATCCGGTTTCGATGATGAGTCTATGGGGGTTTATTGGGTTATCAGGAACCATTATTAACGACGCTATTGTGTTTCTATCCAAATACAATCAAAGCTTGATAAAAGGACAGAAGGTGATGGATGCTGTACTTGAAGCCGGCAAACAACGATTCCGCCCCATATTCCTGACATCGGTAACAACCACAGCAGGGCTAATGCCTCTCATTTTATCCAATAGTCCTGATGCGCAGCTTCTAATTCCAATGGCTATTGCTCTTGCTTATGGGATTTTGTTTGGTACAATTTTCATCCTGATAATTCTTCCGGTTGTAACACTTATTGCTAACAACCTCCAGATTGGAGTAAAAAGACTTATGGGTAATAAAGATATAACTCCTGAAATGGTTGAGGTGGCAGTAATCAACCATCAAATCGAAGAGAAACTTAATAAAGCGATGGGCAAGGACTTTGAAGTATAGCAGTTTAAAAAGTCTCTATCTATCGAAGAATAACATTCAAACAAAGGTATCTACTATGAAGAAAATAATTCTAATACTATTTGTATTAATATCGACAACTGCATTTCCGCAATCCGATACGCTATCATTAACAAAAGCAATCGCAACAGCCTTGGAACATAATTTTGGCATTCAGATTCAAAAGAAGTCTGTTGATATTAGTAAACTTAATAATACCTGGGGAAATGCGGGTGCACTGCCAACTGTTTCTTTTCAAGGTAGCGCTTCCGAATCTTGGAATTATTATGAAGATGACGATTCTCAAACTTCCTTGCAAAATGCGACATTAAAATTAGACTGGGTTGTTTTTAGAGGCTATGGTGCCCGAATTCAAAAATCAAGATTTAACGAAATTCAAAACTTGTCTGAAACAACTTTGGCATTAATTACCGAGAATACCATTGTAAGCGTGAGCCTGGCCTATTATCGGGTATTGCTAATGTTGGAAAACATGAAATCGGCGAAGGAAAATATGAAACTCTCCGAAGACCGCCTAAACAAAGAAAATTTGAAAAAAGAAATTGGAACTTCGAAAAGCTATGATTTATTGCAATCCCAAAATGCCTGGCTTGAAGATAAATCCAATTACCTATCAGCAAAATCAAATTATAACAATTCCATTCGACAAATGAATTTTATTATGGCCTCTCCACTGGAAGACAAATACATTTTTATCGAGGAGTTTTCTGCTGATATATTCCCATTTGAAAAGGATGTTTTGATGACAAAGTTAATTTCTAATAACTCAAACTTACGAAATCAATACATCAATCTCAAAATTGCTAAATTGGATGTAAAATCAGCAAAAATTTCTTTTTACCCAAGCATAACAGCAGGTGTAAATACAGCTTACAGCAACAGTGTTACCGAGTATTCTACTAATACAAATTTGAATCAGGATTTAAATGGAATATCTGCTGGTCTTTCAGCAGGAATCTCATATACATTATTTAATGGAGGCCAGCGAAAGAAGGCATTGCAAACCGCTAAAATTGAAGAAGAAATATGCTTTGTGGAAACAAAACAAATGGAGGATGAACTGAAAAACCAGCTTGCCCAGGAATTTGAAATATATGAGGTGAGGAAAGAGTTACTGTTAGTAGCTTCAGAGACTGTTAAGGCTACAGAATTAAACTTGAATATCTCTACACAGAAATATGAATCAGGAGTAATAAATTCCTTTAACTTTCGAGATGTGCAGCTTGCCTACATGATGTCGGTTTGGAATTATCACAATGCAATTTACAATGTATTGGAAAGTCACAATAGCCTGCTACAATTAACAGGAGGTATTATCGAGAAGTTATAAACTCAGATAATGAACAGTCCAAATAATACCCTTTAAATAAGAAAGATTACAAAATGAATTATGTACTAATTAAATAATAAAGATGATGAAAAGAATATCAATTTTGGCAATCCTGCTAGTTGGAATAGCATTCTCTCAGAAAATGATTGCACAGAATGAAAAATCAAATAATCATAAGATTCCGAAATATTCTGGATGCGTAAATGATTATGAAGAAATTTTTGATAAAGGAGAGGTCGAAGAGCTCAAGATCTTGATAAATAAGCACAAGCAAAAGACAACAAATGAAATAGCAATTGTTTCAACCAAGTCATTCAAACCTTTTGATTCTTTGGACGATTATGCCAAAGAACTGGCAAACTTCTGGAATAAGAATAATAGGAATTTTGACAATGGAGTTATCATAGTGTTTGGCAGGAAGCTTAGGAAAATAGAGATTTATATAGGTTCAGGGCTAAAAGGTATATTAACCGATGAAGAAAAGAAAAAAATAATTAACGAAATAATTCTACCTGAGTTTAGAAGTCGGGATATCCACAAAGGAATAAAAAATGGACTCGTCGAAATAATAAAAGAATTGGAAAAATAGCTATGTTATCAGTCATTTATCAATTGACCTTTTTCATTAAATAAAAACTATCCACCAGATTACAAATAACATTAATACTTGGTTTGAATATTATTCTCATTTGGTTTTGAATCTATCGATTAAAAAGGATTATTTATTTTCATAAATCTCATATTGTATGGAAAAATTGCATTTCAGGTTATGAGAATATATCTGCTTGTTTTCCTGATTTTAATAACTGCCTTTAGATGCCATTGTCAAATAGTTGAAGGAAAAATAACTGATCAACAAGGACGACCAATTTCAAATGCTGCTTTGTATTGTGCGGATTCTTCATTATGCAACATGACAAATAGTGAAGGTGATTATCAACTAAAACTCAAACCAGGAAAGTATAATTTCACAATTCATTGTTATGGATATATAACAAAAGAGTTGGAATTGGAATGTTTAGAAAATCCGAAACACGTAGATATTGTTCTGTGCAAGCGAGAATATAGTTTTCATTATGAAAGATCAAATGAGGGTAATCAAGAAGCAGGATATACAATTATCCAGAAAGCTATCGCCATGGGTTCTTACTATATAAACCAGCTTGCTGAATTTGATTGTAAGATCTATCTCAAGGTAAATGGCAATGAAACTTCCGAATCGAGTTTCATTAGAAAGTCAAGGGGGAAAAAAACAAATCACTTTGTATATGAGAAAATTATTGACTTTCATTGTGAACTTCCTGAAACAGTAGCCCAAAATACTATATCGTTTCTTGGTTCTGAGGAAAAAAATGACCGCTTACCTCTGGATTATATTACAACTCCACTCTACAAAGAAATTCATGGAGCAATCTCACCTTTAAATCGAGATGCAAATACGTACTATAAATTTCAACATATATCTTCATTCTTAGATAGGAGATATTTGGTGTATAAAATTAAAGTAATTCCATATCAAGAAGGTTGTAATCTTTATTCCGGATTCCTATATATAGTAGATGGGTTGTGGTGTTTGTATGGTGTCGAACTTCAGATACAGCAAAACTCTCGAACAATTACTATAAATCAAATTTATGCCCCGGTTAAAAATGAAGTATGGATGCCTATAAGTCATAATTATAGTTTTGAAAATCAAAAAATAGGCAAAAAGCTTTCTCATACTTGTTCGGTTGCATTCTTCGAATATCAGATAAAAGTCAAATCCAATCTGATGATTAATCCTGATAGAAATTTCAATTTTATCAAGAAAGAAAACACCGATCTAGATAAAGGAATTGAATTCTCTGAAATTCATCAATTTCTTCAGAAAAATATTTTGGCAAAATCGGAATCAAAGAAACTTTCAAAACTTATCAGGGCATCTGTCGAACAATCAAATAATAAAAAAAAGTTAGAAATTGAACAATTTAAACATACTAATGATAGTGCCAAAATAAGAACCTATAAATACTGGAATTCTATTAGACCAATGGGTTTGACCGACCATGAGATTAGAATTCACAAGAAAGGATTATTAAATACTAGAATTGATGCAGAGGAAAGCAATCGACTTAAAAGGAAAACAAAGACATTCAGATGGAGTAAAGTATTAGTTGGCGGTAATTTTAGTTTTGATAAAGAGAAACATCAGTTTCTATATGGTGGTATCTTTGATCCAATACATATCGACTACAATACAACTGAGAAAATTAAATATGGTAATGAGTTTACATATTCATATTACAAGATGAATGGAAAACACTTTCAAATAAACTATGATATTGATTACTCATTTGGAAGGCAGCAAATGACTCATGATATCGGAGTGAAGTTCAGGTACAATGGTCTAAAGCGAGGGAATTTATTCATGTCAGGTGGCACAATAACTTCTGATTTTGATTCGAGTACAGGAATTCCTAAGAATCTAAATCTAATAACTACAGTATTTCTAAATGAGGATTATCTTAAAGCATATCAAAAGGATTATATCGAAATTGCACATAGAATCGATCTTATTAATGGTTTAGATTTTTTGATTAATCTTGAGTATGCTAAACGAAAAAAAATAATGGATCTGGCCAAGATATATATTGATTATTATACATCAGATACTTCTTCAATAGCTACCATAGAGGATTCTCCTGTTGGAGATCACAATGGGTTTAACATCAGGTTGCGACTTAGGTATACGCCGGAATACTACTACAAGGTTGAAAAGGGTACTAAAATTTATTTACATTCAAACTACCCTACCTTTACTCTTAATTATTATAAGGGAGTAAAAAATATTTTTTGCAGTAATGTTAACTTCGACAGGATTGAAACATCCATTTTACAAAACATTCAAATTCGAAAAATCGGTCTTCTGCACTATGAATTAATTGGAGGAAATTTCATAAATATAAATAAGGTGTACTTTGCCGATTATAAACGTTTCGGTACTAATACGCCTTTTGTTATGGGTACTTCACCTGGAAATATATTTCGTTTACTTGAATATTATGAATACAGTACCATAGATAAATATGTAGAGACACATATTAAACTTACGAATTTTCGAATATTACTTAAACGATTACCGGTCTTGAATAGAAGGTTAATGAACGAAAATCTATACTTCAGCAGTCTTCATACAGTAGATAGAATGCCCTATTATGAGGTAGGGTATGGTCTTAATAAAATATTCAATTTGTTTAACTTGGAAGCTTTTGTAGGTTTTATTGGTAAGACACACAAATATACCGGTGTCAAATTGGGAGTTCCGTTTATTGAGAGAAAAGGGGTTACTGTAACGAAAAATATGTAAAATTTCCCAACTTGTCTAATTATATTGATAGAAAGAATTCCAATTTTCAATACAATTTAGCAAGTTAAGAAAACAATAGAATTGTCTGATTAGACAAAATGCCTCTCATTCAGAGGTTTTTAACTATGAGTACCCAGAGTCTGGGTCGTTCCGATAGACCAGAAATTCATTTATTATCGAACCGGCAGGAGCTTGCATTCACTGGTGTTTGAGACCATCGCGTCTACCATCCCGATAGCTATTGGGACCGCCATCTTTTCTATACTTCTGAATAAGTTTATTCGAAATCTCGGGATATTTCTTAAGATTATAAATGTATTTCTTACTTTTCATTTTTTTATGTGAACCTCAATACTCCTGGCTTGCGAATAATCCAAACCATCATTCTTATAAAAAAGAATCCAATCGTCGACTTTAACCGAAAAACAGTTTTGATATTTTTTTGAACGATGTTCCTCAAATCATTCGCTAAAATCTTTACAACTAACAATATAATAAGAATCTATAATTCTTGAATAGAGACTATAAACTGTTGCAATAGTTTATGAATTTACTTGGTGCAAAAAAAGCAACCATCAGGTTGCTCTTTTTATTTGTACCCAGGGCCGGGGTCGAACCGGCACGAACTTGCGTTCACTGGTGTTTGAGACCAGCGCGTCTACCAATTCCGCCACCTGGGCTATTAAATTTTGCGATGCAAATATATATATTTGAAATTAGGCTACAAAAAAATATTTCATTTATTTCTGGCTGATGATGTGTGAATTTTACTTTGCAAGGTCTTTAGTTTCTAAAGCTATAAATTTCTTTTAGGGGTTTTAGCTTTTGTTCAAAATCAATATTTAAATCAATTATTTTTCCTGATTGAATATCGAAAACCCAAGCATGAATTTGGATATTTCTTAGTTCAAATTCTTTTTGAACTACATGAGTTTTTAACAGATTAATACACTGTTCTTCAACATTTAATTCTACAAGTCTTTTATATCTTTCCTCACTATTTGAAATTTCGGTTAATTCCCTGGTATGCAAACGATAAACATCTTTGACATTTTGCAACCAAGGATTTAATTTTTCTAAATCGCTGGCTTCCATTGCAGCTTTTACTCCTCCACATCCGTAGTGCCCACAAACGATTATATGTTTTATTTTCAATCGATTTATTGCATAATTTATCACAGCCATTTGGTTTAAGTCTATGCTTACAACCAAATTGGCAATATTACGATGAACAAATGTGTCGCCGGGCTTCAATCCAGCGAATTCTTCAGGTGAAACTCTGCTATCTGAACAACCAATATATAAAAATTCCGGATTTTGACCTTTGGATAATTTTTTGAAATAGTCCGAGTCTAATTGCAATTTCTCATTAATCCAATCTTCATTATTTTTGAACAAACTTAGGTAATTCATTTTGACTTATATTATTAAACCTGAAAACTTGTATTTGAAAATTTAAAAATTATTCTGCTTTCAATATTTCCACGGCTTTAAGAACAGTTTTGTCTTCTTCATTAATAATCGGATAGAAACCTATATCATTAAAAATATTTCTGGCAATAAAGGCAGAGATTCTTGTATTGATCAATTTTTCTGACATTTTAATATCTTTTTTGGTGCCCGAAACTGATTTTTCTTTAGCAAAAGCAAGAAATATTTGGAAGATATTTTCTTTTTCGAGATGGAAAATCAAATCCGACAAACCTGATAATTCCGAAAGTACATGCCTGTTATCGTCAACATATTTAAATGCAAATTGATACATTAAACCTTTGTTAATTAGTTTGGTAAAATATGGTGATAATCTAATTGTATCCATTGAGACAAAATTATCTGGCATAATACCTCCGCCACCATACACAACTTTTCCTTTCGGAGTATAATATTTCAAAGAATCGGGCAATTGAATACTATCGGCTTGCGAAAATTCACCATTATCGTACCTATTATTTATATCATGATAATAATCGGAATTTCCATTTTCGTAAGATTTTTGAATACACCTGCCTGTTGGGGTGTAATATCGTGCAATTGTGAGACGTAGTGCCGAACCATCATGAAAAATAGTTTGTTCCTGAACCAATCCTTTACCATAAGACCTGCGACCAATAATAGTTCCTCTATCGTTGTCTTGAATTGCACCTGCCAGAATTTCGCTTGCAGAAGCCGAAAATTCATCAATCAGTATTGTCAATTCAGTATTTAAACAAAGTCCGGAGGATGTAGAAAATGATTTATTTTTTGGCCTTGCTTTTCCTTGAGTATAAACAATTAGTTTATTAGAATTTAGAAATTGATCGGCAATATTAATTGCTGCATTCATATACCCTCCGCTATTGTTTCGCAAATCAAGTATTAGTTTTTTTAATCCCGCGCTTTGCAATTCCTCTATAGCACTAATAAACTCATCGAATGTAGTTCTTGAAAATTTACTGATTTTTATGTATCCGATATCCTCAGAAACCATATATGCAACATCAACGCTGTAAAGTGGAATTTTGTCGCGTGTTACAACGAAATTTATGACTTCTTTGTTTTGCTTTCTTTTTATACCTAATTTAACTTTTGTTCCCTGTTTGCCTCTAAGCATTTTCATAACAGAATTGTTGGTAATTCCTGTACCAGCTATCAACGAGTCGTCAACATAAACAATTCGGTCGCCTGCCAAAATTCCAACCTTTTCGGATGGCCCTTTCGGAATAGGATTAACCACAAAAACTGTATCTCTCTGAATATTAAATTGAATCCCAATTCCATCGAAATTCCCTTCTAATGGTTCGTTTGTTCTTTTCAAATCTCTTGCAGGAATATAAATCGAATGTGGGTCTAATTCTGCAAGCATATCCGGGATTATTTTTTCTACTAATTCCGATTTCGAAACTGAATCGACATACTCTTCTTCAATATAGTTCAAAATGGTATTGAATTTATTTGGCTCGGGATGTATAAAAAACTTTTTATCGTAATTATTGTTTTGCAATTTACTTCCTAACAATATTCCTATTATTAAAACTAATGCAAGAATAATAGGCATTATTATTACCCATTTTTTGTTTGTACTGTCCATATATTGTTTTTAAAAGTCGGCAAACTTAGAAAAAAATTAACAAAAACTTTTGATAGAAAATACTTTGTAAATTATCGACTATTTCTAACTAATAACAAAATTTACCTACCAAAGGCTTTTACTCAGGATTTTAAATTGTATCCTTCCAATTGTTGTTTAACGATTTTTGCAATATATTTTCCTATTACATCAAATTCTAAATTGACAACCGTTCCTACTTGAAATTGATGAAAATTGGTTACATCGTATGTAAATGGAATTATTGCTACCTGAAAGGTTTTTTCTTTAGAATTTACAACAGTTAGACTAACACCGTTTACTGATATTGAACCTTTTTCTACAGTAATATTTCCCAAATTAGAATCATATTCGAAGGTAAAATACCAACTTCCATCGGCTTCCTCAACTTTTTTACATACGGCAGTTTGATCAACATGACCTTGAACAAGATGACCATCGAGCAAACTCTCAATTTTCATACTTCGTTCGAGATTTACTTTGTCGCCAATTTTTAAAAGTCCGAGATTCGATTTTATTAAAGTCTCTTGAATGGCTGTAACCGTGTAGGTTTTATCGTTCCTTTTTACAACTGTTAAACAAACTCCATTGTGAGAAATGCTTTGATCAATTTTTAGATCATCAACAAAAGAGCACTCCATAGTAATATGCAAGTTTTCTTTATCTTTTTTTATTTCTACAACTTTGGCTGCTTCTTCTACTATTCCTGAAAACATATCTAATCTATTTTTTTGATAATTATAATTTTACAAAAGTAAATATTTTATTTAGCAAACTCACTGAAATTGAATTGCCAAATTGAAAAATGAAATGCTGTAAATCGCCCTTATTTTCAACGTATTAGAATTTGCCGACTAATTTTCAACACTTTAGAGAGAAAAAATAAATAATCAACTATTTAAAACTTTGTTTAATAATTAATTAAGCTATTATTGTTAATAAATAATTAAGTATTTTATTTTATATCTCATTACTTTCGCATAAAAATGGAATGTTAAGTTGTATATCGTAGAAAGCTATAACTTTCAGCAGATTAGAATTTTGGGTAAATCTTAATAGATTTATTACCTCAGCTCAAATTTCATACTTTAATTTCAAGATAAATATATTGTTAATTTGAAAATTACTTGCACCAATGTTTATAGAAGAACTGATAAATGAGAAAAATACTAAAATGAAAACTTATACTTTCGATGAGGCATACAATGAGTCATTAAAATATTTTAAAGGCGATGAGTTAGCAGCCAAAGTCTGGGTAAATAAATATGCTCTAAAAGACTCAGCCGGGAATATATTTGAAAGTAATCCGGACGATATGCACAAACGTCTCGCAAAAGAAATATACAGAATTGAGAAAAAGTACCCATTTCCATTATCAGAAGAAAATATATATGCAGTCCTGAAAAACTTTAAATATATAGTTCCGCAAGGTGGACCCATGACAGGGATTGGCAACAAGAACCAAATAGCTTCATTGTCGAATTGTTTTGTGATTGGCGATTGTAATCCTGCCGATTCCTACGGCGGAATTTTAAAAATCGACCAGGAACAAGTACAATTGATGAAACGCAGAGGTGGAGTAGGCCACGATTTGTCACATATCAGGCCAAACGGAAGCACAGTATTAAACAGTGCTTTAACTTCTACAGGCATTGTTCCATTCATGGAACGATATTCAAATTCGACCAGAGAAGTTGCCCAGGACGGAAGACGCGGAGCACTTATGCTAAGTGTATCAGTGAAACACCCTGACGTAGAAGATTTTATTGATGCAAAGATTGAAAAGAATAAAGTTACCGGTGCAAATATTTCAGTAAAACTAAACGATGAATTCATTGAAGCGGCATTGAACAATACAAATTATAAGCTGCAATATCCGGTTGATGCAAAAAATCCCAGCCATACAAAAACCATCGAAGCAAAAAAACTTTGGGATAAGATTATTCAGAATGCATGGCAATCGGCCGAACCAGGAATTTTGTTTTGGGATACAATAATTAAGGAGTCAATTCCAGATTGTTATTCCGATGAAGGATACAAAACAGTTTCGACGAATCCTTGCGGTGAAATCCCGCTATGTCCTTACGATAGTTGCCGACTTCTGGCCTTAAATTTATATAGCTATGTCGATAATCCTTTTACAAAAGATGCCAAATTTAATTTTCAATTATTCAAAGATCATATTACTTATTCGCAAAGAATAATGGACGATATTATCGATCTGGAATTAGAAAAAATTGATGCTATTTTAGATAAAATTAATGGTGATACTGAAGACGACGAAATAAAACGAACTGAAAGAAAACTCTGGGAAAACATAAGAGAAAAAGCTGTAAAAGGACGGAGAATGGGTATAGGCATTACAGCCGAGGGCGATATGTTAGCAGCATTAGGGCTTCAGTACGGTAGCGAAAATTCTATCGATTTTGCAATCGAAGTTCAAAAAACTTTAGCTATGGAAGCTTACAGGTCATCGGTAAATTTGGCAAAAGACAGAGGTGCATTTGCAATATTCAATAGTGAGAAAGAAAAAAACAATCCTTTCATTAACAGACTGAAAGAGGCAGACAATCAATTATATGAAGACATGCTGCAATTTGGACGTAGAAATATTGCTCTGCTAACTATTGCACCAACAGGTACTACAAGCATAATGACGCAAACTACTTCAGGAATAGAACCAATATTTCAACCATCTTATAAAAGAAGGAGGAAAGTAAATCCAAACGATCAAAATGTAAATATTATTTTTACTGATGAAAAGGGAGATAGCTGGGAAGAATACAATGTATTTCATCATAAATTTGTAAAATGGTTAGAGGTAAAGAATTATGAAATTGATAAAGTCATGAATTTGCCTGACGATGAATTAAACACCATTATTGAAAAATCGCCATACTATAAGTCTTCATCGCAAGATATTGATTGGGTGAATAAAGTGAAAATGCAAGGAGGAATTCAAAAATGGGTTGACCATTCGATAAGTGTAACTGTGAATTTACCTAAGGAAACAAGCAAAGAAGTTATTGCCAATGTTTTTGAAACAGCATGGAAATGCGGTTGCAAAGGAATAACTGTTTATCGGGAAGGTTCGAGAGATGGAATACTAATTTCTAAAGAAAAAAAGACCGAAGAAAAATTTGAATACACAAGACGGCCAAAAGAACTCGAAGCCGAAGTTATTAGATTTAAAAATAATAAAGAAAGCTGGGTCGCATTTGTCGGACTAATTGATGAAAAACCCTACGAAATTTTCACTGGTTTGTCAAATGAAGATTCTTTGCTGATTCCAAAAAGTGTTACAAAAGGAAAAATCATTAAAATCAAAAATGCTATAAAAGGAAAATCCAGATATGATTTCAAATATACTGACAAATTTGGCTATGAAAACACACTCGGAGGTTTGTCGCATATGTTTAATCAGGAATATTGGAATTATGCAAAATTAATTTCAAGTGTTCTTCGACATGGTATGCAAATTCAGCATGTGGTAGATCTTATATCTTCGCTTGAATTAGACAGCCAGTCGATAAATACATGGAAAAATGGAGTCGAACGAGCCCTGAAAAAATATATCCCAAATGGAATTGTACCAAAAAAAGGAACAAAATGCGAAAACTGTGGTTCCGAATTTCTTAGATATCAGGAGGGTTGCCTAATTTGCACAGCTTGTGGTACGTCTAAGTGTGGGTAAATTATTAACAATTTTCTTGCCCCATAGAATTTATAATATTTTCAGAGAATATAAAATACCTTCCAACTGACGAAGATAATTACGTTTATTAAACTTTGGAGCATACACATAGGCATCGATTGTGATTACTCTATTTCGTTTTTTATCAAGAGTGGAAAAACTAATAAATGGACCGCCCATAAAATCATTCTCGACTCGCCACAAGCCACGAATTTCGGCAACATAATTTTCATTCACAGTTTTTTCCTCAAAATTATTGGAAAAGATTCGATCTGTTGTCATATATGAATTTTTGCTCGGTCCCGGCACAAACTTTTTACAAAACTCATCTCTTTTATTCAATAGAAAATTTAATGAAAAATTATTTTCCTCTTCATACTTGTATGAATAAATCAATATTCCCTGACTGATGTCAGAAGTTTCGTGGGTTATCCATGCAAAATTTGCAGTATCAACATCAAATTCATAACCTTTTGGAATTGTGAGAGATATATTATGTCGTTTTTTTAAGCGTGAACTTATTCCTTGTTCTTCATATTTTCTATAATTATGAATAATTCTTTGGCGCTCAGCTTGTAGTACACGATCCGTAATTGTCTTTTCATATTCTTTCAACAGTTTCATTAAGGAGATTTCATCGGGAGCCTCAATTTTTATTACAATTTGAGGGTAAGCCCAGACATCATTTTTAATACTGATTTTTGCTTCGCTAATATCATTTGAAATATTCGAAAAAATAATATTTCTATGAGTTTGAAATATTTTTGAAAATGAAGCCGGTGTAATCTGAACTAAATCGAACATCGGTTCATCCTGAGGCAAACCAACTTGTTCTTGCTGTAGAATATTTCTATACTTTTCGCCTATTTCCGACTCCCAGCTACCCTTGGCAATTATTAAAACAACCTCGCCGGCTTTTCCAGTAACACTCGACATCAACGATTTGCTTTGGTTTTGGCAGGATGTCAAGATTACAAAAACAAATATTAAAGCAATTTGTATTTTTTTCATATTAAATTATTTTTTCGTTACAACGAATTATTTTTTGGTTTATTGGAAAAATGCGAATTAGATACCAGAAATTATAGGCAAAATAAATATCACTTTCAATAGTGAATTCTAAAATCAGCTTTAAGTTAAATAAAATGTTAATCATTCAAAAACCATATTCTGTCAGTCATTTCATATAGTTTTAATAAATAGTAGAAATTCAAAAACCAGAATCAATCTGTTTGTCACACTATTTATTACGTTTGTCAATAATATTATGAGTTTTGTTGAAAATCCTGCAACAAATAAGAATCTACTCGTTAATATATCTGGTAAAAAAAGGTAGATAAAACAGAAAAATTTTTGGTAGATTTTTTTCATAGTTTTAAATGGAGAACTTTAGTTCTCCATTTTTTCTTTTAAACCTAATTCATTCCCTTTTTCCAGCATAAAATTGTAGGCTTCGTTAAAGTTGTTTTGAATAATTCCATCAAGAATAGCATCCTTTATAGAATTTTTTATAATCCCAATTTCTCGCGAAGGTTTCAAATCAAAAGCTCTTATAATATCCTCGCCACTAATTGGAGGTTGAAAATTACGGATTGCATCCTTCTCCTCAATTTCTTTAAGCTTTTTTCTGACATGATTAAAATTCTGCAAATATTTTTTTACCTTACTATCGTTTTTAGAAGTTATATCTGCTTCACAAAGTGTCATCAGATCGTCAATGTCGTTGCCAGCATCGAACAAAAGCCGGCGAATGGCAGAATCCGTTACAACATCTTCTACCAGCGCAATTGGACGCAGATGCAACAAAACTAATTTTTTAACATATTTCATTTTTTCATTAAGTGGAAGTTTCAAGCTTTTGAAAATTTGAGCTACCATTTTAGAACCAATAAAATCGTGCGCATGAAATGTCCAACCCTGATGTTCTACAAATTGTTTTGTCTGAGGTTTAGCAATATCGTGCAAAATTGCTGACCATCGTAGCCACAAATTATTTGAATTTTGGCTAATTCTGTCTAAAACTTGTATTGTATGAAGAAAATTATCTTTATGCTTTTTCCCATTTTTTTCTTCAACACCTTTCAATTTTTCCATTTCCGGAAAAACTATTTTTAATAATCCCGATTCATCAAGAAGTCTGAAACCTATTGAAGGTTTTTCTGACAGAATAATCTTGTTTAGCTCATCAATAATTCTTTCGAAGGAAACAATTTTAATTCGTTCAGCATTTTCGGCAATGCCTTTAAAAGTTTCTTCTTCAATAGAAAATTTGAGTTGCGTAGCAAATCTTATTGCACGCATCATTCGTAAAGGATCATCGGAAAAAGTAGATGCCGGCTGCAAAGGTGTTCTAATAATTTTCTTTTCAATATCGGCAACACCCGCAAAAGGATCAATTAACTTTCCAAAAGTTCCAGGATTCAAACTAATAGCTAAAGCGTTGATAGTGAAATCTCTCCTGTTTTGGTCGTCTTCGAGAGTTCCAATTTCTACTTTCGGATTTCGCGATTCGAAATTATAGGATTCTTTCCTGGCTCCAACAAATTCTATATCGTAATTCTCCATCGATATCATTGCTGTTCCATAATTTTTAAAGATATTGACATTTGAGATTCCAAGCTTTTTTGCTAACTTTTTAGCCAGTTCTATTCCGCTCCCAACCGTAACAATATCAATGTCTTTCGACTTTCTTTTAAGGAAAATATCCCGAACAAATCCACCTATTACATAGGCCTCTATTTTGTTTGTTTTTACAATTTCTGCCAAAATTGTAAAAACATTATCATTTAAATACTTCTTCATATGTACATATGACAATATGTTGTTATAAAGATGACAAAATTACAATAAATTGAAAAAATACTGAAGAAACTCACGATTTTATACTTTGGTATTTGTTTTGATTAAGGCAGCAAGATTTTAAATAATGAATTTGTAATTTTAATAAATAAAACGATGGCATTAGAACATTTAACAAAAGAAACATTTAAAGAAAAGGTATTTAATTTTGAAGAAAATAAAGATTGGAAATTTGAAGGCGAAGTCCCTTGTGTAATTGATTTTTACGCAGATTGGTGTGGACCTTGCAAAATGGTAGCTCCTGTTCTCGAAGAATTACAAGAAGAATATGGAACAACGCTTAATATATTTAAGGTGAATACTGAAGTAGAAAGAGAATTAGCCGGGATGTTTGGGATTCAAAGTATTCCTTCAATTCTTTTTGTGCCAAAAGAAGGCCAGCCTCAAATGGCACAGGGAGCATTACCAAAAGATTCATTCAAAAAAGCTTTTGCTGAAGTTTTGAAAGTTATTGAGCCAAGTCTAAATTAGTAATTGGATTTGTAGAAATGATTTACAAATATTAGCCTGAACTAATTTTGCAAGTATCAGAAGGTACTTATGGAAATCAGGAAAATGCATACAAAATTCTATCTATTAATTTCTGATTTCCTTTTTTTAGCTACACGCACATTTTATAACATTGTAAATTTAATAACATGAAAAAGACAATAATTATCATATTGATTGCAACATTTTGGTTATCAGCTTGCTCGCAAACAAACAGCGATGAAAAAGTGCAAACAAAAAAAATAGCACAAACAGAAACAGCAATTAAAGCCAAAAAGGAAACAAATACCGAAACAAAAATTGAACATCTAACAAGCAAAACTTTCAAAGAGAAAGTTTTCGATTATGAAAAAAACGAGGAATGGATCTACAAAGGAGAAGTTCCTGCAATAATTGATTTTTATGCAGATTGGTGTAAGCCATGCAAAATGGTTGCTCCTACCCTTGCTCAAATAAATAAAGACTACGATGGCAAACTAAAAGTGTATAAAGTTGATGTTCAGCACGAAAAAGAATTGGCAAGCGTATTTCAAACTTCAAGTATTCCGGCATTTTTATTCATTCCTGCCAAAGGAAAACCGCAGATGGCAAAGGGGCTAATGTCTCGCGAAAAATTCGATGAGATAATTATTGACTTCTTGAAGGTAAATTTATAATATCGAATTGTCTTTTAAAACTCTTCAGCATAGTTCAATGAACTTAGTTTGTAGATAATGTAATTGAAAGCTTGAAAGCAAAATTGTCTGCTATTTTGTCGAACGAGTAATATCCGTAACGATAAAAGACAGCGGCTCCGAAACCCAAATATGCGATGTCGAAATAATTGAGTTTTATCAAATTATCAATTTGGATTCCCGATTCGAAATATCCATTTTCTTTTGTATCGAACTCAACAAGACTATGAAATTCGGGATTCGACAAATATCCTAATCCATAATTTTGGTGTAGCGAAAGTTGCGGCTTGAAATTGCTGGTTTTGAACAATAAAGAGCCAAAATTGTGAGAAAAGTAAAAATTCAAATATTTGTCGGATAAAAACTCGTTTGGTCTAATAGTTTGGAATGAATTTTTGACCAAAACAGGAAGATCTTTACTGAAACTACCTTCAGCCGAAAAGAGCAAACCAAATGGTATGGTTCTGTCGATGAATCCACTTTCAAATCTCAAATATGTTTTTCCAATGTTTTTTGAAACAATAGTTTTTTCGATTGCAATTTCCAATTTATTGTAATCGAATTCACTTCTTAAAACATCTTTAATCCCTTTAGTATATGTCAGATATAATATTGGAAATTTTGTCCCCATACTAATCCTTTGCTTAAAAGAATTTACAATTTTTTCTCTGAAAGCATATCGCAAATTAATTGTCAAATCGCTTATATTATAATTGCTTAAGTAAGAATTTGAGTCAATTCCAAATCCATAGTCATATTGCGGTTGAAATTCTTTTATTCCAAATGAAATGCGAATTTTAGCAAATCTTAGTGCCCTAAAACTCAGCGAAATACTTTCTTGAATTTTTCTATCCATTTTCACAGAAAGATAATCGCGAACATTATAATACAATGAGTTATAATATTTATAACCCAATTCGCCAGACTCTGATAATGTATTTTCGTATTTTGCACGAAACTCAAATTCATTTTTTCTGTCGATGTTCCAAATTAATTCTCCTCCATATTTCCATTGATGGTCTTTGGTTCCATAACCAAAAAATCCTCCGATCGAAAAATTATTAAATAGTTTTTCATTGGTATAAGCTCCAATTCCTAATCTGTAGCCCTCGAATTTATTGTAAACAAATGTTTTTTGAATATCAATATCAATAAGTGAAATCGGAATTTTATTGAATGAAATTTTCTCAATGAAAGCCAACATTGCATCAAATTTGTTTTCTTTTCCAACACTATCGATTGTATGATAAGTAATTAGCTCACGCTCATTTAAAGGAAAAACCCTATGATTATTCCAAAAGATAGTATCCCTTTGATTTGCCTTTTCGTGCAAACTAAGCGATTCCACAGATAAATTTTTAAGTTGAATTTCCGCAAAAAGCTCTACATTTTTGATATAACTTTTTCCTCGTGCCATGGTTCCAACTTTTTTGCTTGGATAGTTTTTTATTAGCATATCAAAATTTAACTGCTCGGGAAACCAATATTCGCCATCAATTAGCTTATATTTTTGCTGAATTTTAATATTAATTAGCCCCTTTTCGAATGGCTCTGCTTTGATATTCTGAATTGCAAATTTTTTCGAATTGACATATAATAATCCGGTTAGAGCTTCAAAATTTTTATTTGGAAGTGGTTTGAAAGAAATAACAAAACAAGTGTCAATATTCTGAATAAGAGTATCTTCAATAGAAAAATAGTATTTTTTTAGACTTCCAACAGAAATTGGATTTAAATAACTAATATCTAAAATTTCTATTAAACTTTTGTAAAATGAAAATGGCTGAAAATCGGTTGCGAGAGTAGCAAAACTCGGATGTTTAAATCCTGAGACTTTTGTTCCGGTGATAATTTCTTCGTTTCTGTCAGGTTTTAAATATTTTCTTTCTGAAACAGATTCCATTATCAAAAAATAGCCACCTCGTAGAAATTTATTAAGATTTATCTTCAAGCTATCATTTTGCTTTGCATCATTCACAACAAAATCGAAAGTGGTTTTATTGTAGGATGAATATTTAAAAGAAGAAATATTTTCAGGATTGTTTAGTTTTCTGTTTTTTATAGCATTTCTGATAATCCTATTCGCAGGATTCTCACCGGCTTTCACCACAATTTCATCAATCTGAAAATTACTTTTCTCTAATTTAAAAACTAGAAGTTTCTTCAGATTTTTATTTTTTAAATCAATTGTTAGTTTTTTGTATCCAACATAACTTAAAGTGATGGTATCTATTTTTTCTTTCAGAGAAATCGAAAATAATCCATCAATATCAGAACTTGTGCCAAATTGCGGATTATTGTTTGCAATGATATTTACGAATGCCAAAGTTTCTTCTGTATCTAAATCGACAATTTTTCCTTGAACCGAATTTTGGCAAAATAGATTACTGAATGAAGAAATAATCATTAGCACAATGAAAATAATTATATTCGTTTGTTTTACAGCCATATACGAAAATACTAATTTCAATTTCATTGGAAACGAAACTTTTGTAGATTTGTTCTAAATTTTATTGTACAAACATGAATATATTTCAATAATATTAGACAGAACCATATGAAGTTGAACAGAAAAAAGCAAGTTCCAATTGCTACCAACAACAAAATCAATTTTATTAAACCAGACAGAATTACATTAGACAACAACATTCCATTGTATGCTTTCAATGCTGGCATTCAAGATGTTATTAAGATAGATTTTATTTTTAATGCAGGAGTTTGGTATCAAGAAAAAAATTTGGTTTCGTCAGCTACAATTTCAATGCTAAATGAAGGCACTAAAAATTTAAGTTCTTTTCAAATCGCCGAAAAACTTGATTACTATGGTGCCTATTTGACCTATAATGTTGAGCACGACAAAGCTATAGTTACTTTATATTCCTTATCAAAATACATGGAGGAAACTCTAAATATTTTTGCTGATATTATTTTGAATCCAATTTTTCCAGCAAATGAATTTGAAATTTATCTAAAAAAACGAAAGCAATCTTTTATTGTAGAAAACTCAAAGGCTAAAAGTCTGGCTCATAAAAAATTTCAGGAAGTAATTTTCAGCGAAAATTGTCCATACGGTAGAAAAACTGTTGTTGAAGATTTTGACAATTTGGAACTACAACAAATTCGTGAATTTTACGGACAACATTATAATTCTAAAAATTGTGATATTATTATTTCCGGCAAATTCGATAAAAATATTTTATCTCTGCTTAACAAATTGTTTGGGCAGAGTTCGTGGGACAAAACCGTAATGCCGGTAGAAAAGAACGTTTCAATAAATTCATCGCTCGAAAAAAAACATTTCGTCCTAAAAGAAAATTCAATTCAATCTGCCATTCGCATTGGGAAATTGTGCATTAACGAACAACATATAGATTTTCAATCTATGAAAATTTTGAATGTACTTTTTGGTGGATATTTTGGATCGAGACTGATGAAAAATATTCGCGAAGAAAAGGGATATACATATGGAATTGGCTCTGTTTTAGTTCCATTACAAAATTCTGGATTTTTTGTAATTGTTGCCGAAACTGCTACTGAATATTGCAAGAAGGCTGTAAACGAAATATATTTTGAGATTGAAAAACTGAAGCAAGATTTGGTTAAGCCAAACGAACTTGACACTGTAAAAAACTATATCCTCGGCGATTTGATGCGTAATTTCGATGGTGCTTTTGCCTTGGCAGACAGCTATAGGTTAATACTTGATTTTAAACTAAATAGCAATTATTACGAGAAATATGTTGAACAAATAAAATCTATCACACCATTAGAACTTAATAAAATTGCTACAAAATATCTTGTTGCAGATAAAATGTATGAGGTGATTGTTGGTAATCGTTATTGAGATTTTTGCAAATTTTAGGATAAGATGTTAGAAGTTTCACTCAAAGGCATTGCTAAGAAATAACTTGACCATTCAAGCTTGCTCTTTTGCACGCAAACTTCGTTAAAAATACTCGCCGTAGCTATGGCTATGCCTGTGTTTTTTGCCTTGTTATCGCACAAAATAACTTCGCTGGTTTTGGTCAATTTATTTCGTAGCAAAGCCTAAGTGCGAAAGTATTAAACTTTAGAATATGATAGTTGCTTCTAATAGATTAAACTACGAAAGCCAAAAAGTTTTTATCGAAAATATTTCAGTTAGAATATTTTATTAAATTTGTTTTTTTGTTTTGAAAAAAATATTGTAAAATAATTTAGTTTTTTTTTGGTTTTATTTAGTATAAGCAACTGAATATTAATTTGATATTATAAGATGCTAAAAAAATTTTTATTAATACTACTTGTAATATATTTTGCTTTTAATATAAGTTTTTCGCAAGATACAACACCTCCCGAGCCTGTTGAAATTGATTCTGTAAGCGTACTTACAACAGATATGGTGAGAATTAGCTGGGAAATGTGTACATCTTTAGATGTTGACGGATATTATATATATTTGCTTATTGATGCTGCAAAAGTGCCAATAGATACTATTCCGAATGGTTCAACAATAACTTTGTTGCACAACTGGACTAAACCACCAGCACCAAGCACCGACACTCAATCTGAAACATATTTTGTTGCTCCTTTCGATAATTCTGATAATGTTGCAGAAATGAGTGCCCCACATAATACAATGTTTTTACAATACTATTTTGAACCTTGTTATGCCAAAACCAGATTGTCGTGGAATGAATATATAAATTGGGACAATGGAGTTAAAGAATATCAGATTTTTGTAAAAAGAGGTTCGGCTCCATATACTTTATTAAGTTTAATTGAAGGTACGCAAACTTCGTTTATTCATTCTCATTTAGATCCTTCAATAACTTACAAATATTTTGTTCGGGCAATCAATGATGACCAATCAAAAACTTCAAAATCTAACATCATAGAGATTTATACAGATATGCCAAGACCTCCGGAAGTTTTGAATGCAGAGTATGCAACAGTTTCTGGGAATAACATAGTAAAACTGTCATTCTATATTGATTTAAATGCAGATATTATTAAGCATTGTCTGGCTCGCTCAAATAGTTTTCATGGTTTTTATGATACAATAAAGGTATTTCCTTTTGATGGTACTGTATTTAATCGCCTATCGCATACAGATTACATAAATACCGAATCTGAAATATACTACTATAAACTAATTGCAATAAACACTTGTAATGTAGAAATAGAGGAATCAAATATCGTAAACAATATAGTTCTAAATACTACATCGAATATTGACCTTTCAGTCGATTTAGACTGGAATAGCGTTGAAGATTGGATAGGTCAAACCAAAGAGTATGAAATAATTAGAACCATAGATGGCGAATATTTAGATACAATTGTAGATATTGTTAAAAATGGTCAAGTTATCGACATATACGACTATTTTTATGATGGCGATGTTTCGTTTATCGATAAAGTCGAAAATATTATTTATAATTATCCGAACATACCTGATGGTGGGCTTCTAGATATTGAAAACATACAGTCGTATTGGAGATATCCTGAGCAATCAGGAAAATTTTGTTACCAAGTTAAAGCTGTTGAAAACCTACACACAGTTTATGCCAATGGCGAGAATATTGAATTTCAGGGAGAGAGTAGTTCAAATTGGTCATGTGCTACTTTGCAATCAAGGATATCAGTTCCAAACGCCTTTACTCCTGACTATGATGGATTAAACGATATATTTCTACCTCGCGTATTATTCACAGATTTGAACAATTATTCGTTCGAAATATACAATCGTTGGGGAGAGTTAATTTTTCAAACAAAAAATACATTCGAAGGCTGGGATGGAACTATAAATAATGAAATGGCACCGAGAGGCACATATATTTATTTTATAAAATACACTTCAGCATTTGACAATAAGGCTTTTGAAAAAGGCGGACATGTTACGCTAATACGGTAACCAATTGTCAGTTTCGTTAAGAATTTTCAGCCAATAATTTATTCTTTATCAAGTTTTTGCTTCTGGTAATAATATTTCAAAATCAAACATTATTCAATGCCAGTTTTGCAGCACCTTGTTCAGCTTCTTTTTTTGAAGGTCCCATACCCGAACTTACAACTTCTCTATCAATTAAGACGTAAGAAATGAATAAGTTTGGGTGCCTGACATCTATATCGGTTTCGAAGGATATTTCTTTTTTGAATTTTTGAGCCCACTCAATAAGTTGACTTTTATAATTTGTGTCAATCTGAGTTAGCTTGTTTATATCAATATATTTATTAATTACATTGAACAACAAAAATCTTTTTGATTTTTCATATCCTTTATCGATAAATACAGCCCCAATAAATGCTTCCAAAGCATCACCATAAATATTTTTATTTTTATTTTCTGATTTCAGATGGGAGACAACGTATTTGTCTAATCCTAATTCAATTGCTAATTCATTAAGAAATTCTCTTTTTACAATTTTCGATCTCATCTGAGTTAAAAAACCTTCATCGGCATCCGGGAAACGAAAAAACAAATACTCTGCAATAACAGCATCTAAAACAGCATCTCCAAGATATTCAAGCCTTTCATTATTAATAAAAATTCCGTTTTTGCCTTTTATCGAAGCTGACCTATGTAGGAAAGCAATTTCATAAATTGCAATATTTGAAGGATAGAATCCTATAATTTTCCTTAGAGATTTATATATACTCTTTTTTGGATTAAACAGCAATTCAATTGCTGAAATCATATTGTGAATGAAATAAACAAATTGGAATTTGTTCATATTTTTTGTTATAAACACTAAAAGCTCTGTGAGTAAATTTCACAAAGCTTTTAGAATAGGTTATTACATATTGAAATTTCTTACTTTCAATACAATCAAGTTATTAAATTACTTTTTATATTTCTTAAATATAACTGAAGCATTATGACCACCAAAACCAAAAGTATTGCTCATTATATAATTCACTTTTCTTTCTTTTGCTTCGTTTAGTGTAAGGTCAAGTTTATAGTCAATTTCTGGATCTTCAGTTGTGAAATTTATTGTTGGTGGAATAATATCACGATTTATTGCCATTAATCCTGCTAAGGCTTCAATAGCACCGGCAGCACCGAGCAAGTGCCCTGTCATCGATTTTGTAGAACTGATGCTAAGTTTATAAGCATAATCTTCAAAAACTGATTTAATAGCCAGGGTTTCAGCAATATCTCCTAATGGAGTTGCAGTTCCGTGAACATTAATATAATCAATGTCTTGAGGAGAAATTCCGGCATCTTCTATAGCATTTTTCATAACCATTTTTGCACCTAATCCTTCAGGATGTGGAGCTGTCAAATGATGTGCATCGGCAGACATTCCACCTCCGACCATCTCTGCATAAATTTTTGCTCCTCTTTTTTTCGCATGTTCATGCTCTTCGAGAATTAAACTAGCTCCTCCTTCGCCCATCACAAATCCATCTCGGGTTTTATCAAAGGGACGCGATGCTGTTTTAAAATCATCATTTCTTGTAGAAATTGCGTGCATGGCATTAAAACCACCCATTCCAACTTCATTTATAGCCGCTTCGGATCCTCCGGTAATAAAAGCATCTACTTTACCTAATCTGATTAAATTGAAGGCATCAATAATGGCATTTGATGAAGAGGCGCATGCTGAAACTGTTGTAAAATTCGGACCTCTAAAATTATATTTCATCGAAATATGTCCTGATGCAATATCTGCTATCATTTTGGGAATAAAAAAGGGACTAAATCTTGGTGTTCCATTTCCTTTGACGAAACTTTCTACTTCTTTAAAAAAAGTTTCAACTCCACCTATACCGGAAGCCCAAATTACTCCCATTCGGTCAAAATCTAACTTATCGAAATCAAAATTTGCATCTTTGACAGCTTCGTCAGCGGCAACCAATGCAAATTGCGAATAAAGATCAAGTTTCTTTAATTGCTTTCTATCGAACCATTCCTTTGGATCGAAATTTTTTACTTCGCAAGCAAATTGTGTCTTGAATTTTGAGGCATCAAAACGAGTAATATGTCCTGCACCACTGACACCTTTTGCCAGACTATCCCAATAGTCCTGAGTGCTATTTCCTAAAGCTGATAATGCACCTAAACCTGTTATTACTACTCGTTTTAATTCCATATCCTCAATAATTATTTATTTTCCTATTTTGAATTTTCTTCAATGAATTTGATGGCATTACCAACAGTTGCAATTCCTTCCGATTTATCGTCTGGGATAGTAATATCAAATTCTTTTTCAAATTCCATAATTAACTCAACAGTATCAAGTGAGTCTGCACCTAAATCGTTTGTAAAAGAAGCTTCTTCTATAACTTCATTTTCATCTACTCCTAATTTATCAACTATTAAAGCTTTTACTCTTGATGCAATGTCTGACATAATTTTTAATTTTAAATTTCTATAAAAAATATTTTTCGTTGCAAAGAAATGAATTATGCTAAAATTATCAAAATAAACTATGTAAATAATTAATAAATAATATTAAAAGAACAATTAATCTTCTAAATTACAGCATTATACGAAACAATGGATTTTCATTTCAGTACTGAAATATTAAAATAAATACCTAATTATCATACTATTTATGTATCAGAGGATTGAAAAAATATCATAAATGCTTTGTATTTATTAGTTTAGACAACAAAATAAAATTTAGTTTGCATAGAATTTTATAAATAATACTTTTGCTGCGTATTGGAAACAAAACCTTTAGACAATTGAAGTATAGATATAAACTTAGTGCATTAATATTTGCATTCTTGTTTCAACTTTTAGGAATAAGCAATGTAAGTTTTTCTCAAACAAAATGTTTTGCAAACAAGAAAGGGGTTTCATTCGATCCATACAATTATTTCGACCAAAAAACTTTTGATAGAAGCTTAGCCAACAACATCTCACCGTACGATTCTACTGATTTCCCTATAAATGAGAACTATATTTGGCAAATGTCTGAAATTTTGGATAATATTAAAGAAAATTTAAATTAGTTAAATGTTATTCAATTCAATAGAATTTATAATATTTTTCCCTTTAGTATTTATTGCGTACTACTCTATGCCACACAAATTCCGTTGGTTGTTGCTGTTAGCTGCAAGCTATTATTTTTATATGTGTTGGCGTGTAGAATACATTTTATTAATAGTTGCATCCACAGTTGTCGATTATTTTGCAGCAATACATATGCACAAAAGCAAAACAAAAAAACAAAAAAAAGCATTTCTATTACTGAGTCTTTTTGTGAATCTGGGCTTGCTTTTCGGCTTCAAATATTTCAATTTTTTAAATGATAGTTTCAGAGAAGTATTCAATTATTACAATCTTTTCTATGACGTTCCGGCATTTAATGTTCTGCTGCCTGTAGGAATTTCGTTTTATACCTTTCAAACCTTGAGCTACTCTATCGATGTATATCGTGGACGCACAAAACCCGAACGACATTTCGGAAGATTTGCACTTTATGTTTCTTTCTTTCCGCAACTTGTTGCCGGTCCTATCGAACGTTCAACCAGACTTTTACCTCAGTTTTCAAAAATTGTTTCGTTCAGCAATTCGCAGGTAGTGAGCGGATTGAGATTGGTACTTTGGGGATTTCTCAAAAAGCTTGTAATTGCCGACCGTCTTGGAGTGTATGTTGGAGATGTTTTTACAAATGCCGGTGAATATCAAGGATTGCATGTTTTGATAGCTTCGGTATTTTTGCATATTCAGGTCTATGCCGACCTTTCGGGATATACAGATATTGCAAGAGGAACAGCAAGAGCCTTAGGATTCGACTTAATTAAAAATTTCAACCTTCCACTATTTGCCACATCATTCCACGATTTTTGGAAAAGATGGCATATTTCGCTAACTAAATGGTTTACAGATTATCTATACATTCCGCTCGGTGGAAGTCGTGTTGTGAAATGGCGTTGGCACTATAATATTTTTATTGTATTCTTAATCAGCGGATTGTGGCATGGTGCAAATTGGACTTTCGTGATATGGGGGGCACTTCATGGTTTTTATCAATTGCTCGAAATTTGGACAAATTCTACCAGACAGAAACTTTTTAAACTTGTAGGATTAGTGAAAGTACCCGGACTGTTTAGGATTCTTTCCATCGCAACAGTTTTGCTTATGGTAAGTTTTGCAACTTTATTTTTTGGTGCTAAAAACCTGAATGACAGTATGATTTTAATAAATAGTGCTTTTTCTGAATTCAACATTAGTTCCTTTGTGAACGACTTTTCCAAATCAATAAATCTACAATTAAGTTTTGCTGTGGTTATTTTTCTGTTTGTTACAGAATTTCTGCATAGCAAATACAATCTAATACATTTTATCAAACAAAAACCTCAAATTATCAGATGGTCTATTTATGTAATAATGATTTTCATAATATTCAATTTTGGAGTTTTTGGTGAAAAAGAATTTATATATTTTGAATTTTAAAAAATCAATAAAAATATGGTTTAAGGTAGTTTTACTACTTTTAGTTTTCTTAATAGTAAACTATACGATGTATTTGTTCATAGTTCCATTTTATTGGGGAAATACTCGTTTTCAGCCGAAGTACGAATACATTAAATCGAATTCGGAAACTCATAATATGTTGTTTTTCGGTGCAAGCAATATAGCACGAGGGTTTGTTCCGGAGGTTTTCGATGAGCTGTGCCAATCAGCCGGGATTACGATGAATTCGTACAATTTTGGTGTTGACCTTTTAGTACCGCCCGAGGAATTCTTCTTGTATGAAAAAATGCTTGATGAAGGTTTGCCTGGCGTAGAATATGTTTTTCTCTGCCTTTCGCCAATCATTCAAATAGACGAAAAATACATGCACACCACCAGAATTAAGTATTGGTATTCGCCCGGCTATTTATGGTTTACCTTAAAAAGTATTTATAATTCGAGTTTGTCGGAAGCGGAGAAAGATAATGCTTTGAATAATCATTTAATAAGTTTTGCCGAAAAGCTTTTCTCAATAGATTTTGTGAAAGATATTATAAGGTATTATTCAAAAGAATATGATAGTAGCCTTGCTGAAAACGACGGCTATCAATCGTATGACAAACTTGCCAAAGGGAAAAACAGGTTTAGTACAATTAGAAGAAAATTTCTAAAAAACTCCGACCAGATGTTTGTCAATAGAAAAACAAACAAGCGATTTTTCGAAACATTTGAGTTGGATACTGAATACAATCCTGTTTTTCTGGAAAAGATCAACCAGCTCATTAAAAAATCGGACAAACAAGGAATACAATTGATATTTGTTTTGCCCCCCCGACTGCAAAATGAGGAATATCTTGAATTATTTCCTTTGTTCATGCAAATAGAAAATGACAACCGTATAGAATTGGCAAGAGCAGAAAAATATCCTTCCTTATATTACATAAGTAATTCCTTCGATTTCATTCATTTGAACGATGCCGGCGCAAGGGAATTTTCAAAATTGTTAGCTCAAAAATTTTATAGAATAAAAAGTGGAAGGAGAAGCTATTCTGATTAATATCCAAACAATCAGTTATTTATTACAGAATTTCATCTCATATATATTTAAATTTTCAAACTCCATAATTTTATAAATTTTAAATTTGATATTGAAAATTTACTACTTTTGCCGACCAAATTTTAAACTAATAATAAATGTCAAGCAAACTTGCAAATGTTGGAACAAGCATTTTCGCTATAATGTCAAAAATGGCAAACGATTATAATGCGATAAATCTTTCACAAGGGTTTCCCGATTTTAATTGTTCATCTGAACTTATTCATCTGGTAAACAAATATATGAGAGATGGTTTCAATCAGTATGCACCTATGGAAGGAGTAATGAAGCTTCGTGAAAAAATTGCTGAAAAAACTGAATTTTTATATCAGGCAAAATATAATCCTGCAAATGAAATCACAATAACTGCCGGAGCTACACAGGCTCTTTTCACTGCAATAACAGCCTTTGTCAATGAAGGAGACGAAGTAATTGTTTTTGAACCGGCTTATGACAGTTATGTTCCAGCAATAAAACTAAATGGTGGGCAACCGGTTTTTGTTCAGCTAAAATATCCCGATTTTCATATCGATTGGGACGAAGTTCAGAAAATGATAACTTCACGAACTCGAATGATAATTATTAATTCTCCTCATAATCCTACCGGTAGTGTCGTTTCTGATGAAGACATGAAAATGTTGCAGAAAATTACTCAAGGGAGCAATATAATTATTTTAAGCGACGAGGTTTACGAACATATTATTTTCGATAATATTGAACATTTGAGCATAACGAAATATCCAAAACTTGCAGAGCGTAGTCTTGCCATATCATCGTTCGGAAAAACATTTCACACAACAGGCTGGAAATTAGGTTATTGTGTAGCCCCTGAAAGATTGATGAAGGAATTCAGAAAAATTCATCAATTTGTAGTTTTTGCAGCAAATACCCCAATACAACTTGCTATAGCCGAATTTCTCGACAATAAGAATGAGTATTTAGAATTGAATAATTTCTATCAAAAGAAAAGAGATTATTTTATTAAACTTTTGAAAAATTCGAGATTTGAAATACTTCCATCGAATGGCACATATTTCCAACTTCTTGGTTATAAAGACATCACTGACGAAAAAGACACTAAATTTGCCGAAAGACTGACCAAAGAAATAGGCATCGCCTCTATTCCGATATCGGTTTTCTATCGCGAAAATCTTGATAATAAAGTTTTACGATTTTGCTTTGCCAAGTCGAACGAAACAATGGAAAGAGCAGCTGAGAAACTTTGTCGAATATAAATTTTCTTTTCTGGATTTGAGGATTTCACGAAAATCAACTAAAGCATAAATTGCAGTAGCTTTTATAATAATAATCTACATTCCAAATCCAAGTGTAATTCCGGTTGAAAGAATTTTGTTGTGTTCAAAAGCAGCTACAAAATCAATACGCCCGAATTTGAAAATGTTTTTGATACCGATATTTAGTTCTAAATATTGTGTATCAATGTTTTCATAAAGATAATGAGCACCCGCAAGCATCCTGAATTTACTTTTTCTGACCCAAGGAATTTTGTTAATAATAAATCCATTGAAATGATGTTGATAGTGGGCTTCAATGTATTCATTATTTGTGCTATATTTATAATAATCAAGCAAATGGAAAGAGTTTTTTCCTTCCATATGAAAAATGGTTTTGTTGCCTCTAAAGTGAAAATAATCGCTGAAATATAATTTTTCACTATTCAGGAACTTTCCATATGTAATTCTTATCCGACTTTGCCCAAACAATCCAAACATTTTTGAATAGTTGGAATAGATCTTTATAAAATCGAAATTAGCATCGCTACCCAAAAAGCCTGAAAAAGCTTTTGTGTATGAAATTCCGATTGGCGGAAAGCGTGATCCTAAGCGGGTTTTGTAAGGCAGGCTTGCAAATTTTTGTTTAATTGTATAATTTGCACTAATATTTATTAGAAATGCTTGATGATTAATAAAATCGGCATCAAAATAAACATCTTCCCATGGAGCATTTTGAGTATAGCTTCGGTCGGGCACATTTCGAAATGTAAAACTGTTTGTATTTTCCAAAGCTTTTCTATCGGAAAATTCTATATTTCCCGACAAGAAAAATCCATTAATTATCTCCGATTCGTGGCCAATATTTATATACTTCTTTCTGTAAAGTTTCATAAAATTTTGTTCAGCAAAAAGAGAATACAAAGCATTTAGAGTTGGAGAAATAGGCTCCGAATTATCGAATTGTATATGCGAAATTCCAAAATTTAGCTTCAATTTTGCAAAAGAGTTTCGTTCGTAAAAATATTCCGAAAAGCTATTAAAACCGAACAATTTATTTGAGAATCCATAAGAAAAATCAAAATCATGCTTATAAAATTCTTCTTTCTCAAATTCCTGTTTGAAATTTAACGGGATTTTTAACCTTACTCCCTGAACTGTATTAAATGCAACATCCTGAATTGGACTTCCTATAGCTAATTTCCATTTATGATATCTATCTCGATATGTATATTTTTTTCTTAAATAATTCCAAATTTTGAATTTATTGTTTTTCATGTCTATCGAATCCAGATACTCTTTTGAACTTATTCGTTGCTCTACACTGTCAAATTCAATGTAATTTTCTATTTCTTCTTCGCTGAGCGGAACAGGACGGTTTTTATCCCAATATGAAGAGTCCTTTTTATTAGATTCAAAATCAATTTTCAAAAGTTCGTCGTCGAAAAAATTCTTACCAAAATTAGGTTCCCAATTGTATTCATTAAAAATTGTCAAATAATGACCATTAAATTCTGCTTCTATTCCAAACAAATTGAACGAAAAATCGAAATTGTAGTTTTGAGTTTGAAGTGCCCACATGCTGTCGTTTGCTGCATGAAATTCCTGATTTATTCTTATACTGTCAATAAAATCAATTTCTGCATCTTCAGTAATTATTAAGTCGGCACTATGAATACACCACAATCCTTCTACGAGATAAAAATAGCCATGAAATATTCTGTCAATTTTGCGTTTCGGGCGTAACTCAATTTTATGTACTAAAAAATCTCCATCGATAAACGAACCTACCAAGCGATAGCGATAATACATCATAGCACTACTTGAAATAGGCGAAACAAAACCTCGATAAGACATGTCGAATGGTATTACAACCAAGTTTCTGTACAAATTGATATTTATGAACGAGCTGAAATTGAAACTAAAGCCTTTGCTGTCGCCACTCACTTTCGAGGAAACAATTTCTTCTTTGATTTTATTTGGGTATTTCAAACTGAATTTCGATTCTGCCTCAGAAAGATAAATTATCCCAAGTGCCTCTTCTTTTGTATGTGTGCTGTCGAATAGAGCTTTTCCTAATGCACTGTCTGAAACATGTTCGAGTTTGTAAATTCCTTTTGAGTAGATATTGGCTTCGAAGGTTCCACTAGCTAATAAATTTTTTTCGCGAGCTTTTATAGCTTGCCGAATCATTTCAAAGGCTGGATCTTCATTAAGTCCAACAACAATTTCTGGCAAAATATAAGTTTCTTTATCTAATGAAATATTTAATATGCTTGTATCTTTTTCAATTTCTATGAAAATGCGCTGCCTTTTATAGCCAAGAATACTAAACTCAATTTCGTTTTCCCCATACGGAATTTTTATTGCATAATTCCCATCAATACTTGAAACTGAACCTACACCAATTTTCTTAATAAAAACGCTGGCATAAGATAATACTTCCTTGTTTTGGTTTGTAATTTTTCCTTTTAATATTCCGGTCTGTCCCTGCAGTGAGAAAATGCTTAGAATTATTATAAGGCAAAACAGAATTGAAATTTGGTTAAAACGGCAACTTAGATTTGTGATATATTTCATGTCTAAAATTTTGAAATTGAGCAATCAAAATTTGATTTACCTTCCCTGAGTTTTTGCAAATATTTAGATTCGTGCAAAGATTATATCATCTTATTTTTTCTTTCATAAATGAGATAAGAATAATCGCATTCGTTTTTTTCACTTGCTTCATAGCTTTCTGTCGAGCAAAGATTCCAATCATTATGATTTATTTCCGGGAAAAAAGTATCTGCATCAAAGGACTTATGGATTCTGGTGATATACAATTTATTGGCATGTTCCATAAATTGAGAATATATTGAGCCACCACCGATAATAAAATTTTCTTTCGTGTCATCGCAAAGCTCAATGGCTTCTGTAATGGAATATGCCATTACGCAACCTTCAATTTTTTCATTTGCAGAGTCTGTAATAACAATGTTCGTACGATTTGGCAGAGCACCTTTTGGTAAGGATTCATAGGTTTTTTTTCCCATAAGAATTTTGTGCCCTGTGGTTAATTGCTTGAATCTTTTCAAGTCGTCGAAAATATAACATAGCAATTTATTGTCTTTTCCAATTGCATTGTTTTCTGCGGCAGCTACTATAATTGATATATTTTTCATAAGTTGGGAATTTGAAGTTTTGAAAATTGTGTTGTTTCAATTGACGTTTTCTCATTTCGAATCAAATTGAAATATCAGCTCTTATGTGAGGATGAGGATCGTAATTTTCTAAATTAAAATCTTCGTATTTAAATTCAAAAATATTATTTACCTTTTTGTTTATTTTCATTGAAGGTAGATGTCGTGGAGATCTTGAAATTTGCATCTTTGCTTGTTCAAGATGATTGAGATAAATGTGGGCATCGCCAAAAGTATGAATAAACTCGCCCAATTCGTAGTTGCAAACTTGCGCAATCATCATAGTGAGCATAGCATAAGACGCTACATTGAATGGAACACCTAAAAAAATATCGGCACTTCGCTGATAGAGTTGGCACGACAATTTATTGTTGGCAACATAAAATTGAAAAATGATATGACACGGAGGTAAAGCCATATTATCCAAATCGCCTACATTCCAGGCACTCACAATATGTCTTCTTGAATTTGGATTACTTTTAAGTTCTTCAATCAAATTTGAAATTTGGTCGATATGTTTATTTTCGGGGCAAGACCATGAACGCCACTGGTAGCCATAAATTTTTCCTAAATCTCCATTATTATCTGCCCACTCGTTCCAAATTTTTACTTTATTGTCATTCAGATATTTAATATTTGTATTTCCTGAAAAAAACCACAATAATTCGTAAATAATAGAGCGTAAGTGTAATTTTTTTGTGGTAAGAAGTGGAAAGCCTTTTTGCAAATCAAAACGCATTTGGTATCCAAAAACGCTTTTTGTACCTGTACCGGTTCGGTCTCCCTTATTTATTCCTTTGTCTAAAACATGCTTTAATAAATCTATATATTGTTTCATTCAAATTTGTATCAAAAATTATATTCATTTTTTGTACAAAACTATAACTAAATATTAGTTTTGTACAATTTAATTTTTGGACACTAAAAGCCTGATATTGTGCTCAGAAAATATTGGATATTAAACTTATGAATAAGATATCTTAATTTTGAAATAAGCTTATTATTTCAAAAGTTCTAAGAATATGAAAAAATGATTTAATAATATTATTGCCCAATTATTACAAATTCTGTTCTTCTGTTTTGTTGGTGAAGTTTATCAGGGCATAATATGTCATTCGAACAATGGTTTCTTAAGCGAGTTTCTCCATAACCTTTTGGTACTAATCTGCTTCTTGCAATTCCTCTTGATACTACATAATCTACTACAGATTGGGCTCTTTTTTGAGATAGTTCTTTATTAAAAGAATCGCTCCCTCTTGAATCAGTGTGTGATTGGAGCTCTATAGATATAGTTGGATTGTTGCTTAATAATTCAACAAGTATTTCGCATTCTGTTTTAGAGCTACTATTTAACTCCCAACTATTCAGCGAATAAAATATATTCTTTAACTCCATGGTTGATTCCATGTCAATGGGTCGCAATCCGAGAAATAAATCGAAGCGGAAAATTTCTGATTCCATTTTTCCCATTGTCGAAAGATTTTCTCGTTCGGTAAAATAGCCATCTTTAAGTAGAACTATTACATATTGTGATTCGGGGTCTAAACCAAATTCAAATTCGCCGTCGTTGCCTGTTACCATTTCGCTTGTTATACCATAAGTTTTATTTTCTAATTGGATGGTAACTTGTCCAATAGGTTTTTTGGATTCATAATTAGAAACTTTTCCTTCTAAGTTTAGCCAAATAGCTGACTCTAATTCAATTTGATAAAATGGTTCTTTAATATTTTTGTTTTCATCGGAATAGTGTACAACAGTTTTTGTATTATATCCATCCTTTGAAACTATTATTTTATAATCGGTATTCGGTTCAATTAAAAAATTAAACTTTCCATCTACATCAGATTTATTTAATTTGTCTGATGTAACAAAATCTTTCAATATAACTTTTACATCATTGATTGGTTGTCCATTGGCTGCATTAACTACAATTCCGCGTAAAATATTTAAGGCATCGGTATTTCTAATAAAATGGTAAATATCATCTCCTCCCTTTCCTCCATCTCTGTTAGATGCAAAAAAACCTTCATTGTTATCAGAGTTTATAATGTATGAAAAATCGTCCTTCGAAGAATTAAATGGGGTTCGCATGTTTCTTGGTGGCTCCCATTTAAATCCATTAAAACTTGAAACAAAAATATCTAATCCTCCTAATCCTCCATGACCGTCTGATGAAAAATATAAGCTACCTTCATTATGAATAAATGGGAACATCTCATTGCCAGCAGTGTTTATTTCGCTACCAAGGTTTACAGGTTTTGTCCATATAAAACCGAGTTTTTGGCTCACATAAATATCTGTTCCGCCAAATCCGCCTGGCATATCTGATATAAAATATATTTTTTTGCCATCTTTTGATAAGGCAGGATGGCCAATATTGCTTTCATCGCTATTAAATTCAAATATTTGGATATCTGTCCAAATGTTGTCCTTCTTGGATCCTTTATAAATGTTTAGAGTATTTTCACCAGATATGCTCGAATGTGTTTTGTCATTCATATAACTGCTTCTTGTAAAATAAATAGTTTCTTCGTTGTTGGTGAATGCAACAGGACCTTCATGAAATCTTGCATTTACAGAACCAATAGCCAAACTAACAGGTTCTCTATACTTATCCTTAAATCCACTTTTTGAATAAAATATGTCAAGGAATGGTTCATCTAACCAACCATAGTTTTTTTCTGATTGATTGTCTTGAAGTCTGGACGAAACATAAACCAAACCTTTGTTATAAAAGGCTGGAGCAAAATCTGACTGTGGTGTATTTATGTTCAGATTATATATTTTATACATTGCTGTGTCAGTAATATATTCTTCAAATATCTCGCATGATTTTATTAATTCTTTAACATTTTTATCTTCAGGAACTGCTGCATAATATTCAAGATATCTGTTTTTCGCATCTATATATTTTTCATTTTTCTTTAAAACTTCTGCAAAATAGAATAAGTGTAATGGTAGAGCTTCTTTTGATTTGACAACTATATCGTATAGTCGTTCTGCTTCAATAGTATTGCCGGTTAGCCTATAACAATTTGCAAGATTGATAATAGCTTTTATGTCGTGCTTTTGTGAAACATAGTCTTTGTAGAACTTTATAGCTTTTGTATATTCATAATTGCTATAAAAATAGTTTGCTTTTTTTAATTGTCTTTTTTGTCCGAAGGAAAAATAGGATCCGCTTATGATTAAAAGTACTATTATTATATATCTAATTATTTTCATTTTTTATTTAAAATTTTTATTAGAAATATCTTGGAGAAACGAAACGCTCTTGTTTCGAAATTATTAAATAACTTAATACTAATTCAAAAGAAAAAGGAGTAGAACTTGGACTTATCCTTGAAAAAGTTACATCCCAAGCTCCATTAATATTCAGTACTTTCTTATATGTATAGCCAGCCATAAAAATAAATGAATCGAACGAATGTATTCCTATTCCAAGATTAAAACCACCTTTAAAATAGGCATTTGTAAGCATAGACCAATGTTTTGGAGTTCCTTGAATATTTCTGTAGATAAGTGTAGGATTTATGGAAAATTTGTCTTTATACTTGATTTTTGCTCCAGCAGTAAAATGGTAGTGTAAAGTTTTGATGTAAAGTGCAAACATTCCATTATCTTCAATACCTGGATATTCATTTCCCAAAAATCGAGGTATAGAAAGTCCTAAATGATAATATTCATTATGAAGGAGTAAACCTACACCAACATTGAAGGCATAGGCATTTACATCTAAACCATTATTAAATGTAGGATCAATCTCACTTAATAAAGTTAGATTAGACATTTGAACATTTTTGTTTAATACTCCCAATTGTGCACCGAATGAAATATTTGTAAACTTATACTTCAAATGATGAGCAAAGCTTCCATATATTCCAAGGTCTTTTTTAATTGATATATTATCACTAATGAGCATAACACTCCAGCCACTATTTTTCATAGGAGTATCGTAAGAAAAAATGCTACTTTTAGGTGCACCTTCGATATTAAGCCATTGTCTTCTACTAACAAATTTTATTAGTGTTCCTTTCCCAATTCCTGTATAAGCAGGATTAATAGATAATTCATTTGCTTCGGGATTTGAATAGCGGTAAAAATTTTGTGCTACTGAATCGTTACTACAAAATAATAACAAACAAATGCTAATCAGTATGGAAAATTTAGTAAAAAAATTTATATGAATTTGTTTTTGCATCAGTATTTTAGTATTAAATATCCTGTTATTGTTCTGTTAGATTGTTTATTTGCATCTGTATAGAACGTAATTATATAAAAATATGTTCCTTCAGGAACTATTGTTTTATTAGCTTTATCCTTAATGCTTGCTTCTATATATTGACCTCCCCAATATTGGCTTACATCTAAATCTGGAGGATAGTTTTCTAACTCATATACAATATTTCCCCATCTATTAAAAATTGTCAAATAATTGCCATAAATTCCATCTATATACTTTGGATTGTTTGCTCCATCTTCAACTAAATTTTTTATTACAAATAGGTCATTCAATCCATCTCCGTTTGGCGATATACCATTTGGAATTGTTAATAAATCTACGCCAGATCCTAGGTCAATTGTAATAGTACTATTATCGCATTTTTGTGCAAATGGATCGTTATCGCAAGCAGAATAAGTTATATTTACTTGTCCTACCATATCCAAATCGGGGGTAAAAGTTACATCAAGGTTTTCATCAACTGTACCAAAAGTACCTAATGACACTAAACTTAAATCATCCCCTAAGGTAATATTTAAATTTTTAATATCCTCTTCGTCAATCACGTATGGCATTATAGAAAAAGTTAGCTTCGTATTCATTTCGGTTTGTTTTTCTATTGGCAGAGCTATTGGTTTATCATTAATAGCTAAAATATCAACATATATCACTGTTGTATCACATAATCCAGTAGTATCACAAATAATTATATTTATTATATCTTGTCCAAATGCATTGGAATCCGGATAATAAATAAAACAAGAATCCAGGCCAACAGAAACTAAATTTGCTACAATAATTCCAAGTGTTGGGGGAGGGAAAAACGAAATGGAATATGAATCAAATTCCGGATCAAAAATGGTTAAACAAAAATTAAAACTTTCGTCTTCATTTGTAGTGATTCCCATGACAGAATCTTCATGATATGTTATCCCGTCAATTTCTAAAGAGGAACTTGGAGGATCAGGTATAGATGTAACATTAATATATACGTACACAGAATCGCACATAAAAGGAATTCCATCATCGCATACTATTACAAGAATACTATCTGAGCCATAAAAATCGGAATTTGGAAAGATTGATATACAAGTGTCTCCAGAACTGATTCCATAAATATTAGAGTTTCCTCCCAAAGAAATTGCACTGGTTATATCAAGAGAATCATTCTCATAATCCCAAACATCAAGGCATAATAGAATTGATTCGTCTTCCATGATAGTATAAAAAATTGTATCTATTGGGAGGCTATTTTGAAGAATTATTGGGGCTGTATTGTCAGGGATAACGTTTATTATGACTATTGTAGAATCGCATGCTGGCGGAATTCCATCGTCGCAATGTTCAATCCAGATTGTATCATTTCCTGAAAATTCTGCAAATGGGGTATAGCTAATACAAGAATCTCCTTCCAAAATTGAGAAACTTCCATTTGAAGGACCATTCAGAATTGAACTAAGATAAGCATTGTTATTTTCATAATCAAAAAATTCGACGCATGCTTCAACTGTTGAATCCATGTATGTAGAGAGAAATAAAGTGTCCAACTGAAAACCTAAGCTGTCAATAATAAATGGAGGATCATTTTGAGGAAGTACATTTATTATCACTAAAACAGAATCGCAACAGTCTATACATATTGTTTCACATACGTATATCCAAATAGAATCAGTACCCAAGAAATTAAGATTTGGAATGTAAGTAAAACAAGTATCTCCAAGAGGTGTTATATCAACGTATCCATTGTTTGTAACTGAATACCAATTTGTAACATCGACACTTTGTCCATCAACTTCTTCAACTTCTATACAAATTTCTTTAGGAGTGTCTTCTATGATTAATACACCAATCTCTTCGACAGGAATACCGTTTTCAACAATTACAACAGTGTCATTTACAGGTGTAACATCAACAACAACCGTAACTGTGTTGCACCAGAATGGGAATTGAGTTTCGCAAATTTCTATAGTCAGAGTATCGTTTCCGAAAAAATCGGTGTTTGGGATATATGTGAAACAAGTATCACCTAATGGAAGGAAATATATACTTCCGTTTCCATTTATAGAAAATCCTCCAAATACATCTACATAGCCGCTATCAGGGTCAAAAGCATTAAGGCAAATTTCAACAGCAGTTTCTTCTGGTGTGGTTGCATGAACGATATCAATTTGTTGTCCTGTATTGTCAACTACATAAATTGAGTCATTTTCTGGTGTAACTTCAACAATTACTACTACCGAATCGCAGGTCATTGGGAAACTGGTTTGGCAAACAATTGCAATAAAAGTATCAGTGCCAAAAAAGTTGAGTCCTGACAAGTAAGAAACACATGTATCACCAATTGGTTGGGGATTAATTGTTCCAATTCCTGAAACTGGAATAATATTAACAACATCAACAGGGTCGCCATCAGGTTCGTAAACATCAAAACAAATATCTGATTCAATATCTTCTTGAACTATTACATTTATTGTATCAGATGGAATACCATTTTCGTCTAAAATTTCAGGAGAATCTTCTTGAGGTGTAATATTAATGACTACCAGTATAGAATCGCAAAACATATCGGCAGTTGAAGTTTCGCAAACATAAACTATTAGGGAATCTATACCAAAATAATCAGTATTCGGTTCATAAACTATACAAGTATCACCAGTTGGACTATAGATAATTTGTCCATTATTCAATATAGAATATCCGTTAGTAACATCTATTATATCCCCATCAGGGTCAAGGACATCGAAACATATTTGTGCCGGGACATCCTCCTGAGTTGTAACATACATAATTTCTAGCGGATCGCCATTTCCATCAACTATTGAAATAGAATCATTTTCAGGTAAAACATCTACAATCACTAATACAGAGTCGCATAAATAAGGAGGATTTTGTTCGCAAATAATAACATAAAATGAATCAATACCCGCAAAATTAGGATTTGGATTGTAAACAATACATGTATCATTTGGGGGCAATAAGTCAATTGTGCCATTATTAGTTATTGCTAAAATACTACTTACATCAACAATATCATTGTCCGGATCATTAATATCGAAGCAAATTTCTACTGGTGTATCCTCATCTGTAGTTAGCTCAATAGTTTCTATCGGATTTCCTGTTGAATCTACTACTTGTGGAGCATCGTCTTCAGGTGTAATATCAATTACTATTATTATTGAATCGCACAATTGTTCAGTAGTTGAAGTTTCGCAAACGAATGCAACAATTGTATCGACTCCTGTAAAATTTTCATTTGGTTGATAGACTATACATGTATCGCCCATTGGAAGAATATCTATCAGTCCATTGTTTGTTATTGAATATGCTGAATTCAAATCAATTAAATCGTTTTCGGCATCAGATACTTCAAGACAAATTATTATCGGAGTATCTTCCGGCGTAGAAGTATAAAGATAATCGATCGGAACACCATTTTCATCATTAATTGAAACTGTGTCGTTCACAGCTAATACATTAATTATTACATCAATAGAATCGCATAGAAGTGATGATTCGGTTTCACAAACATAAATTGTTGCTGTATCAATTCCAAAAAAGTTAGAATCAGGTTGATAGATGAAACATGTATCAGACAATGGTTCATAAATAATTTCTCCATTACTTGCACTACCAAAGTTTATATCAAGGGCATTTGATTCTACATCTATTACATTTAAACAAACACTGATAGGCGTGTCTTCGTCAGTACTAACCGAGATTTCATCTATTGAAATTTCATTTTCATTAACAATAATTGGTGGATCATCTATATTTTCAACTGTTATAAAAATTGTATCAATTGAGCATGCTGGAGGAAATTGTGAGTCGCAAGCTTGATAAACAATGGTGTCAATTCCATAATAATCGTCATTTGGGGTATATGTAAAATCATCAATTGTCAGATCAATTGTACCATGAATATCGCCAGGATTTAAAATTGTAATAGTAATTGTATCTAATTCTGCATCTTCAATAGTTGCGAGGGTATCTGTAAATACCGGGACTTCTTCAAAAGTGTTAAAATATAAAGTAGAAGTAATTGGAGCTGCGTTTGGTGCATATACAAACAAATATACAAATGCTGTATCGCAGGACTGAGGGAATGAATTATCACAAACTATATAAACAATTGTATCATTACCGGCAAAAGATGTGTCCGGAATAAACTGAATACTATCTCCATCAACTACTGAAGCACTACCATAATTAGGACCTGATAAAATTGAGGTTGTGAAAGGATCTCCATTAAGATCGTAATCATTTGCTTGAACATCTATAAATGAAGTCGCTTGATTAAAAACAAAGGCAGTATCTGATACAGCAATAGTAGGACGGTTTGTTACAAATATATTAGTTGATAACTGTGAAAATATATATTCAGGAACTTTACAGTATTCAGAGTTGTATGGGGGTGGGATTTCCTGCATAATGGCAACAAAAAAAGTATCGTCAATAAACGACAATGCTTGTAAATCCAATTCATAAGACCATGTATCTGTATATGAATAAATCGAATATTCTAATTGCCAGTTTAATTGACTTTGCGGTTTAACATAGATTCTAATTGTTCCACCATCGCCCGTTCCATGCAAAATTGTGTTGCTAACAATAAAACGAGCAGAATCACTTGTTGGGCCTACTCCAAATGAAGCCGAATCAGAAATTATTTTTTGAGTATAAGTACCATCAATTCTAACCCTTCCCGGGCTACCCAGCCCTCCGTCATGGCTAGCAGTATCATTACTAATTTGATTGCCATTATAAAATCCTCCATATCCTTTATCTCCACCATCTACATTTATTATATTAGCCCCTGTATTCCCATTTTTAGCGCCAATAATGACTCCACCGCCAGAGCCACCTCCACCACCGGAAACTCCTTTAAAATTGTAAACACTAGACCATGCAAAAACTCCATTTGTTCCATCTGCACCTTTGGCTCTAATTCCATTTATTTGAGTACTGCCATAAGCATAAACACTTACAGCACCGCCGCCGCCGCCGCCATTTCCTCCAAATTGCTGAGACCAAACATTTCCTGCTCCACCACCTGAACCTCCAGCTAATGGGACTACATACCTATTCCCATATCTATAACCTGCATTAGAAATAAAACTTGTGTCAAGAACATTTCCTTCTCCATCTTGACCATGCTGAGCATAACTGGCTCCTCCTCCACCGTATGTAATTCCACCACCACCACCTATATCTCTTTCACCTCCTGCACTTCCTGCTCCATATCCTCCATACATAGGAGTTTGAAAGCCAACTGTTCCAGCGCCTCCACTTAAGCCCAAAGGATTACCTGTTCCTCCACCTCCGCCCTGGTCGCAAATACCTGTTCCACCAGGAATTCCGTTTAAACTAAATCCTCCCAGAAAAAGACTTCCTGTATTATTAGTATATATATCCCCACTGCTTTCTCCTGAACCTGCTGCTGTTTGTCCGACTGATCCAGGTCCACTACAACTATGTCCACCGGAACTAAATCCATTTCCGCTCATTCCATTTCGACTACCGGCACCGCCACCGCCACCACCTGGTCCTGCATCTTTTCCGTCTGCACTAATATCTAAACTGTCAATATAAATATCCTTTAGGCTTATTATTGTTGCAGGAAGATATGCCTGATTTCCAGCACTATATGGATCGCAATCATCAGAGGTATTTATTTTATATATGCCATTTGATAAATTTAAATCTTCAAAAATTATGGCTCCTCTCGGAGATCTAATTCCAGCATATTCATTTAATCCTATTTCACCATCGCCAAGCTCTATAATAGGATTTGTTGAGGAGTAGGCCGGAAATGGCTGTACTACATAAAACGTATCAATAAAAATTACCGAATTGGTTTTATAAACAGATATCGGAATTTTAAATTCAGGATTCAGTTCGTACCAAATAAATGAATTTGGATTTAAAAAGTGATGCACAAATATTTGAGTTGTAATAAGATGTCCATCGGAACTCACAACCAAAGGACCTATTGTGATTTTACTATTGTCCGCAGAATTCGAGCATATAACTCTGATATCATCACCTATTTCATTCAGATATAAACCATCCATTCCTGCTCCAAAAGAATATGTATTTTCATCGAAAGGAAGTAAAGTTTGTGCATTCGAGGAATTGTTGATATGTCCATTATATTTTGCTATAATTTCAATTTTTGTAGAATAACCGGGAACTCCTATATCAGGAATCATATAGTTTTTACCAATATCGGTAGGATATTGTCCTTGCGAAAATGCTTCCACCGATATTATGAATATTATAACTATAGCTGTAAGTATATGCTTCATAATAATTTAATCCATTAAAATTTTCTACTAATTAATAACATAATCATCAAATTTGAATAAATTTTTGACAAACTGTTATAAACTATTTATAAACTAAGCTCACAAAATCATTAATCATTAATCCAAAAAAATCGCTATTTTATCATTTCTTTTTAATAATTAGCAAACCTACAAATGTAAAAAAACCATTTAGAATTAACAATTCAAATCCAAATTTATAACCAAAGAATATATATTCTGAATTTTCACTCAAAACAAAACAAATTGCTGGAGATAAGATTGAAATCAAAGGGACAAATTTGTCTTTCACTTGAAATTTAGTGAGTAAACCAAAAGCATAGATTCCAAGCAATGGGCCATAGGTATAGCCGGCAACTATAAATATTATATCAATTACACTCCTATTGTTAATTAAATTTAATATTAAAATTACAATTGCTAATACTATTGAAAAAAATACATGAACTTTTATTCGAGTTTTTTTTAATTTTTCTTCTGATGCTTTTTGTGTCCCCAAAATATCAACTGTAAAGGAGGTTGTAAGTGCAGTAAGAGCCGAATCTGCACTCGAATATGCTGCGGCAACTAAACCTATTGTAAAAAAAATACTCAAGATTGGGCTTAAATTCAGTTTCGTTGCAATAAATGGAAATATTTCGTCCGACCGAATTGGCAATTCTATTGAGAACTCTTGTGAATAAATAAAAAGTAATGCTCCGAGCGCCAAAAAAACGAGGTTTACAAAAATCAAAATTATGCTAAACCAGTACATGTTTTTCTTTGCATCACCAATGTTTTTGCAGCTTAGGTTTTTTTGCATCATGTCCTGGTCTAAACCTGTCATGGCAATGGCAATAAATGCTCCTCCAAGAAAATGTTTCGGAAAAAAGTTTTTTGCTCTCCAATTGTCGAAAACAAAAATTTGGGAAAAATCGCTATCAGAAATGCTTAAAAAAAGTTCACTGAAATTAAACTGCATTTTTTCCGAAATCAAATATATACTTATTCCAACTGCCAGTAGCATGAAAAATGTCTGCAAACTATCTGTCCAAATTATAGTTTTTATTCCGCTACGAAAAGTATAAAGCCAAATCAGAAGAATCGTTATAAACACTGTAAGCCAGAAAGGGATGTCCCATTCTTCGAAAACAATTAGTTGTAAAACTAATGCAACAAGATAAAGTCGAGCAGCAGCTCCGAATGTTCTCGAAAGTAAAAAAAATGACGCTCCAACTTTGTATGACCAAAATCCAAATCTTTGCTCCAAATATGTGTAAATTGAAGTGAGATTTAGTTTATAATACAATGGCATCAGAACATTAGCAATCACAAGGTATCCGAAAAAATATCCAAAAACCATTTGCATATAAGTAAATTGGCTTGACTGTACCCAGCCGGGAACTGAAATAAAAGTTACGCCCGAAAGCGAAGTCCCAATCATTCCGAATGCCACAACAAACCATGGCGATTTTTTGTTGCCAAGAAAAAATGATTCGTTGTTTGCCCCTTTTCCTGTAAAAAATGAAATGATTAACAGAACAGCGAAATATGATATTATTATTGAAAAAAGTATGGTTGCGGTCATGATGGATTGATTATTTTTGCTTTTGGCTTTTAGCCCTTAGCCTTTGGCTTTTGGACTTTAGCTTTTAGCCAACAACCAAGAGCCAACAGCCATTCTCAAAGCTTTGTTTTTTTTCTTAAGAATAATTGAAATACTAATAAAACTAAGGCAGACACAATGGCTGATGCCACTGCTGCTTCCGACATTAAATTTCCTGTAATGATTAAAATCAAAATATAAACAAATCCACTTAGAAGACTTGCAAATGCAGCCACATTATGAATTTTCCAATGAAACGATGCTATCACCGATGGAATTAATGAAAATCCAATTCCGGTAACAGTTAAGATTAAGCTAATAATGTCTCTAAAAAAGAAAGCTCCGCCGACACTTAATATTGAAAAAATGACAATAAAAATACGTGTTATTTTTTTTAACTGATGTTCATCGGTTTTTTGCGTTTTAAATCTGGCGACATAATCTTTTGCTACACTTGTTGAAAGAACAAAAACCATTGTATCGGCTGAGCTCATTATTGCAGCAAAAACCAACATCAAACCAAGTCCGGTTAACGATTGAGGCAAAAGCGCCGATAGTCCCGATGCTGCCGCATCTTTCGCTTCCAATCCGGGAATATATGCCCAGGCATAAAGACCTATTAAGGAAAGTGCTAATCCGGAAATTACTATCAAAATTGCCGAACCTCTCAAGCCTTTTTTTATTACTATATCGTCTTTTGCAGCATAAGTTTTTTGCCAGTATTCTGCCGAAAAAAATACATATGAAATTCCATAAATCATAAATGCTGCAATTTTTGAAATTTGCAGGTGGGAACTATCGAACAAATCTACAACATGCGAGCGTTTTTCGCCGAACATTACAAATCCTACCATGATTAATAAAACAAGCAAAACAAGATATTGAAAAATATCGGTTCTGATTACGCTATTAAATCCTCCAAGGCTCAAATAAATAACTATCACAGCGCCAGAAATAAAGAGTGCAAATTCATATGACCAACCACTTATGCTTGAAAGTATTGAACTTCCGGCAATAAATTGGTTCATCAAAAATCCAAAGTAAACCAACAATATCATTATAGAGGAAACAAAACCAGAGCGTTTGTCGAATTTTTCGTAAAACCAATCTGAAAGTGTAAGGAACTTTTTTTCTTTTCCTATTCTTCTGATTCTTAATGCGTAATAGATAAATAGCAAAAATCCGATGGATGTCCCAACAAATAATGAAATTGCCGATAAACCATATTGATATACAAAAGCAGTGTATGCTACCAGAGAATTCCCACCAATGTATCCGGCAACCACCGAAGCCACAAATCCAAATGTTGTCAGTTTTCTTCCGGCAATAAGGAAATCGTTGTCTTTTTGCTTAAAAGTACTCCAAATTCCAATTGCTATGCACACTACTGCATATGATATTAGTAGGAAAATATTGCTAGTGCTAAGTGTACCCATTTCAATGGTTTTTAAGAATTAGACATTTCTTATATTTTATATAATTTTCAATTATATTTTTACTCATCGGAAGAAAACATAGGATCCCATGGTGGGAGTAAAATTGGTTTTTGATCTAATAGTTTTAGAGTTTTCTCGTCAATGAATTTTTTCAGAACTACAATTCGAAACATATATTCATCGAACCATTTGTCGGAAAAAGTGAGGTAGCCTAAGTGCCCTGCATTTTCTCCCCAACTATTCTCAAATTGCCATTTTGTTGGATTGTCGTTTTCATCTACATCAACTGCTACCAAAGCCATTCCATGAGTAGAACCACTTTCGAAGGAGATGATTCTCTCTTTTTTGTTCATTTCAAATTCAATTCCGTAAAGCGATTCATAATCGTAATTATCGGTAAGTAACAAGCCTTCCACACGGTTCAATTGTTTCCCTACATCGCAGGAAGCATACATGGCTTCGTTGTTTTTAATCGAATTTTTTGCAAATGTTTTTATTTCATTTGATGGTAAATTTAAAAATAGCCAGTTTTTTCCTTCCAAAACATTTCTGTCGAGCTCAATTTCGTAGAGTTTATAATATTCTTTGCTTGGATCATTCATCAACATTACATAATTGTTGAAATCTACATTTGGCAAAGTTTCTTTGAAAAAACTTTGTGGAGTATATTTTTTCAACTCGCTGATTTTCCTATCTATATCAGTATATCGCCACGAAAACTCGCTTGGTGGTTCTCCAAGATTTAGTGCGAGCATTCTGTAAATTTCTGCGAGCATTTCAATTTTTCTAGCATGAATTGTCTTAGCATTTGCTTTTTTTTCTGCTAAAGCCCGAAGCTCCAGACCATCTTCTCTAAGTTTTCTTTTAATCAGCTTCACCATCATTCTTGTATTTTCGCTGCTGTATGTTTCAGACATTGCTTGTTTCGGAATCAGACCATATTTTTCAACAAGATTTGTTAATGAATTCCATACTCCTCCGTCATTAATTGGGCTTTTAAAAAGCCATTCGACTTTTTTGTCGGTCATTGGTTTTTGTCCGGTGGCAATCACAGTTTCGAGGAAAAGGTTCGCTTTTTCCAACTGGTCGTAGAAATACAGGTAGTTGGTGGAAAACTCAAAAGTTTCGAGATTGTATTTTTTCATCAATTTCGGACGAAGCACATTCAGACCTGTAAACATCCAGCATCTACCGGAGCTTTTTTGGTTGGTTATGCCTTTTACATCGACTTTATATTTGAAAAAATGGTCGGTTTTTCCGACATTATCACGATTTAAAACGAGTTTACTAATATCGTTCGAGGTCAAAGCATTAGTTATTGCAATTGTGTTTGCATCTTTCTTGAAGGTGTTTTTTATTTTCTGAAGCTCATTGTTAGAGATATTCCCATTTTGTGAAAACAAAACAGAAAAAACAAACAGAAATGAAATTGTTAAATAAAATGTTTTTTTCATAATTTTCATAATTGAATATTTCTATTGATATTATTTAATAATGGAAGAGTAAAATAATTACTTAGTTTTTACAAATGAATAACTTCATCGTAAGCAGCAGCCGCTGCTTCCATAATTGCTTCCGACAAAGTTGGATGAGGATGAACCGATTTTATAATTTCGTGGGCAGTCATTTTCATTTTTTTCGCAAGCATAAGCCCCGATATCATTTCTGTAACATTTGCACCAATCATGTGCCCACCGAGAAGCTGGTTGGTTTTTGCATCGAAAATAAGTTTTACAAATCCGTCTCGGCTACCTATTGCGTTTGCCTTTCCTGAGGCTGTGAATGGGAATTTTCCAATTTTTGTTTCATATCCTTTTTCGATAGCCATTTTTTCGGTAAGCCCCACAGAAGCCACTTCCGGAGAGGTATAAGTACAAGCCGGAATATTATAATAATCGATAGGCTCAACATCTAATCCTGCAATTTTTTCAACGCAAGTTATTCCTTCCGCAGAAGCAACATGTGCCAATGCCTGACCATGAACAATATCGCCAATTGCGTAAATTCCTTCAACATTTGTCTGGTAAAAATCGTCCACCTTAATTTTTGAATTTTCAAGTTTGATATCTAATTCTTCAATCCCAATATTTTCGATATTTGGGCTAATCCCAACTGCCGAAAGAACAATTTCTGCTTCGTGAATCTCAATGCCTTTTTTCGTTTCGATAGAAACTTTGCAAATGTCATCAACAATTTCGACCGACTGAACAGTTGATTTTGTCATAACTTTAATTTTTGATTTCTTGAAAGACCTTCCCAAGTTTTTAGAAACTTCTTCGTCTTCGAAAGGCACAATATTTGGCAGAAATTCAACTAAAGTTACTTTAGTGCCGAGACTCGAATAGAAAAACGCAAATTCGCTACCTATAGCTCCTGAACCCACTACAATCAACGATTTTGGAAGTTTTGGCAAACAGAGTGCTTCGCGATAACCAATTATGCTTTTCCCATTTTGCTGCAAATTTGGAAGCTGACGCGAACGCGCTCCTGTGGCAAGAATTATGTTTTTTGCCGAAAAATTTGTTTTGTTTCCTTCACTATTTGTTACTTCTACAAGTCCTTTTTCAACAATTTTGCCAATTCCTTTTAGATGTTCAATCTTGTTTTTTTTGAAAAGAAATTGAATTCCTTTGCTCATCCCCTCAGCCACCAAACGACTTCTTTCAACTATTTTGGAGAAATTTGGAGAAATATCGCCATTTATCTCAATACCGTAGTTTTGTGCATCAATAATATTTTTATAAACCTGTGCACTTTTCAGCAAAGCTTTTGTAGGAATACAACCCCAATTTAGGCAAATTCCGCCAAGCTCAGCACGTTCTACAACGGCTACATTCATTCCAAGTTGCGATGCTCTTATTGCTGCAACATATCCTCCCGGACCACTTCCTATTACTATTAAATCAAAATTCATTTTTCGAAAACTGTATCTGTGTTATTACAATAATTTATATTTAGGGGACTTCTATAAATGCAAATTTCTTACGCCTTGAAATTCACTATTTTTAGAAGCCCCCTTTACTCTATTGTCCAAAATATTAGATTTGAACTTTTTCCATCGTGATTGTTTGTTGAAACAAAATGCCACCAATAATAACTGCGGTAGCCGAACCATAATATTCGCTACCATTGATATCATTTAGTGCCTCAACTACATAGGTGCCCGGACTCAAAAAACCAAAATATACTTCGTCAGACAAATAAGTATATGTCTGATACATTGGCAACAACATAGCATAAGCTTCTATCGATGGATACAAATTCACTTGTGTGTATGACGGAGCTACCGAAACTGTCGGATTAAACAATCCATGACTGTAATAGACATGAACAATCAATTCGCCAAGGGTTCCGCTTGTGTCACTTTCAATTATGTAAATTGGTGGTGGAGGTCCTTGGTCTTCGTCTTTTTTACAACTAAAAATTATTAGCGAAAAAAGGATGATAGTAAAAATCTTTTTACTTAAATTTATAGTTTTCATTATATTAGATTGATTTGTTAATTCTAAAATTCCCATTTAAAACTCTTTATTCATTTTCAATAAATTCAATTTTCAAAGGTATAATTTTTTTATATTTGAAAATGAACTATAAATATTTGAAAATTCTCCTAAATAGTGCCTCTAAGAAAACAAAGCGGAAAATATGACTATTCAAGAGCCAATATTTTCCGCTAATTTTATTAAGTTTAGAAATAAATATCTGAAATATAAGAACTACTCTACATGAAAATTATATTCTATTCTTGCAGGGATTAAAGGATTACCTTTCCTTTCGCCTTGAGTAATTATTACCTTTTTATAATGAGAATCACCTTTTTGGGCTACAGTTTCAACATTCCAAAACTGCATATTATTTTTATCCTGATAATACAAACCAACCTTGGTTGTGTTTCGTAATAGCTTTTTTATCCATGCTTTCGACTTCGTACTTGTAGAAGAGAAATCAAGACTTGACATTTGGGTTGTGGCAGAATCGCCTTCTAACCAAATACAAGTTGATTGTCCAATATTTGTATCACGATCATCGTAAAATGTCATGAAAATGACGATTTTTTTAGGCTTATAATCTATATCAGTAATTATAACAATCGTATCGTTTGCTCTTAAATCTATGCTTTTGTCTGGGACTTCAAAATTGTTGTCAGGTATAATAGTACTTGCCAATAAAGTTGTCTCATTTTTATTATTGCTGTTTTTACTACTGCTCTGTTCTTTGTTTGTATTAAAACTGCATGAAAAAAATGCAAAAATCAGAATAAAAGCACTTGCTGTAATTAGTAATCCTTTTTTCATTTTAATAGAATTGAAGTTTTTCAAATTGAAATTTTTGCCAATTGGCAGACCGCTAATGTACAACAAATTATTTAGTTTGATAAAATAATTATTTTACTTCCCAAATTAGCTTTACATTAGTAACAAAAGGCGGCAGTCCTTGAGACTCGCCGGGAAATAGTTTTATATACCCTTCGTAGGTTTCAACTTCCCAATATTGAAAATTTTGCACATCCCCGAAAATCATTCCAACTTTTCGAGTATTTTCGATTAATTCTGTGTTTTTGTTTGATAGTGAATCGTAATATGTCAATCTTGAGTATCCTAAACCATCTTGATCTCTGTCAAACCAATCGCAATCTGATTCTCCAATTACTGAACCACTGACTCCTATGCATTGCATAAATATTACAATTTTTTTTGGTTTATAATCAATATCAGTAATGATAACTATTGTGTCACTGGCAAGGGTTGACTCTATCGGAGTTTGCATTAAATATTGTTCAATGCCTGCATCGAAAGGTTTATCAAGTTCTTTTGCTTTTATTGAATGCAATGAATATGGGACACTTGCCAGTTCCGAAGTTCCCATCCATTCGTAGCCGGTTCCATAAATGTCAATTTCTATTTTTAAAAAATGTTTTTGATTTCCCCAGTCGATTGTATTATATATATAGCTATTTCCTGTCGAATTCGTTGTAGGAATTCCTTCTCCAACATTCAGATTTATCAATCCATAGTTATTTGTGGAATCGCCCAAATGTTCTTCTTCATAAACAATTGGTCCGTTTTCACTTCCTCGCAAGAGGCTGATTTTGAAATTTACTATTCCACACTGATAAATATTCCCACTGCTGTCTCTTACAACTGCCTGATAGTTTATGGCATCGTTTAATTGGGCAAATACAGGGATTATAAAAAACAGTGCTAATGCTAAACTGAATATTGCTTTTTTCATTTTCTTAAATTTTAAAATTATTTATAATAAGATTACTAATTTGCAGGATAAGTGAGCGGTACCGAATTTGTGAGATTTATTTGGTAGCCTTCGCCAGGATACATAGTATTAATCAAATTTACGCCATATTGAGGCCAATAAACATTTCCTAATCCATTTTTTACTATAATTATTGAATTAGAAATGCTGTCGAGCATAGTAACTATCGCAGCCGGATTATTTCTAAGGTATGCAATTATGCTCCAGCCCTGATCTAAAATAATTGTTGTATTCTCCGGAACTACTGCACTGCCAACAATTTCTAATGTATTTGAAATGTTCATATTTATTTGATAGCCTTCTCCAATATATAAATCGCCAATTAAATTTACACTGTATTGCGGCCAATATGTTTGACCAATATCATTTTTTACGATAATTACATCCGATATAATATTTTGCATTACATCGTCAATATTTGGATTTGAAGGAATAATATATGTTGAAAAAATACTCCAACTCTCCGGAAAAGTAATGAATTGTGAATCGTAAACATTTGCTGTAAGATTAGCCAAACCGCTCAAACCGTTTGTAGCAAAATTTCCGAAATGCGAAAATCCAACTTGCATATATGTTGCCTCAGCAATAAATTCTGTATTTTCTGAGGCATCCCAGATTTTCCATACAAATTGTTCATTTGCGTAAAATCCATCTTTTCCAGATGTTGTGCCATCATTTTCCCAGGCACTGATTGTGCTATTTCCAATGTTTTGATATTCACTATATCCTCCACATTTTAAAGTGCCCGAAGAATCGTAAAATACACCTACATAATCTCCTCCTTCAATTTGAATTGAATTTATGGTGATATCAATAGTACCTAATATCAAAATAGTATGATTTGCAGAAGTAACTGAATATTGCCAATTGGGAGTTGTTGGTACACTCAAATCGTCTATGAAAATACTATCAACTGCCGTACAACCATTAGCATCAGTAATTGTAATAGTATATAAACCTGAACTTAAGTTTATTAGATTATCTGTGGTTAAACTATTGCTCCAATTGTAAAAATATGTACCGCTTCCGCCACTTACTGAAATATCAATTGATCCCATAATTCCGATTACCGTACCAACATCGGTTCCAGTTAAAACTACATCAATTTCCTGAGGTTCAATCATGGAAATACTCTGAACTGTTGAGTTTCCGTCAGCATCGAAAATTGTAATATAATATTCTCCATTGCTTAAATTATTCTGAAAATTTGAAGTATCACTATTCCACCATTGGAAAGTGTATGGAGGAATCCCTCCTATTATTGAAATATCGGCATATCCGTCAGAAGCTCCGAAACACGAGATAGGAATTATTTCAATATCTGGATAAAGTGCAATACTTTGCTGAAATCCTTGTGTGAGTGTGCCATTTTCGTTGCTAAAAGTTTCCGTAACAATATTACCAATTGTAGAGCTTATACTTACATTTGTGCCATCAAAATATGCACCCATATTTCCAATGGTTTGTGATGAGATAGAAATTTGTTGGATAGGTCCACAATTTTGTCCAACAAGCAAAACTGAAACCGATACTAAATAAAGGAGAAATATTGTCTTTTTCATAATTTCAAAATTTAACATGTAATATTTGAGGAAATATTAACATTAGCGACTATTTTTCAGTATTTGTTGATTTTATTGATATTCCTATTGCCTATACCTGATGTTTTGTCAAAATATTTTTCTTTTTCATACTTACGATGAAAACTGCTAATTGTTCAATTCAAATAAATATTTTCAATATTTATTTGAATATTATAAGCTTATACATTTGATTATCATATTATTAATAAATTTTTTTGGAAATATATTTGATTTTTTTGGAAAAATGTTCGGTTTCATTCCTAAATAAAATTTCAGCCAAAATTGAAAAATCACAAAAACTTCTATAAAAAGCATGGTTAAAATCCAAATTTGAAAAAACAATTGCAATTTTTATGAATTCAAGCAATAAATTCTTTCTTTTTTTTAATAAAATCAGCATATTCAATTTTCAAAAAATAGGTCTAAACAAAACAAAATCTGGCAATTACAAATCAAGCAGAATTAATGTGCCTAAAAAGAATTAATTTTTTTTCATTTTCATTTGGAAATATAAAAAATGTGCATACATTTGCAGTGTTCTATTTATGTAGTACACTAATACGATAAATTATGTTAGAAATTAAAAATTTGTCATTTTCTTATGACAAGCACGGAAAGTTGTTCAACAACTTAGATTTAGGTTTACAAAAAGGAAACATCTATGGATTGCTCGGGAAAAATGGTGCCGGCAAAACAAGCCTGCTTAAAATAATGTGCGGACTACTTTACGCACAAGAAGGGGCGGTAAAAAATGGCAATTTCGATGTTGCGAATCGGCAACCTCAGTTATTATCCGATATTTATATGATTCCGGAAGAATTCTATTTGCCCGATTTTAAGATTGATACCTATGTTGACAATTTTAGTAAATTTTACAAAAAATTCGACCACAAATTATTCAACGATTTGATTGCAGAGTTTGAGATAGATAGAAACAAAAAACTGAACAATTTGTCATACGGGCAAAAGAAAAAATTCATCATCGCTTTTGCTATTTCTAGTATGTGTTCAATAATTCTGATGGATGAGCCAACAAATGGACTTGATATTCCATCGAAAAGTAAGTTTCGGAAAGCAATAGCCTCAGCAATAAACGATGAGCGTATTTTCTTAATTTCGACACATCAGGTGCGAGATTTGGAAAATCTTATTGATCCTGTGCTAATTATCGAAAATGGAAAAATCATTTTTAATCACAATATCAATAACATTTCCAACAAATTGAGCTTTATAAAAACCGAGAACGAAAATCAAATTTCCGAAAACATTTTGTACAGCGAACCAATTTTTGGAGGGCAATACCTTGTTACAGAAAGAAATAGTCAGGAAGAGTCGCCCATCGATTTTGAGATTTTGTTTAATGCTGTTCTATCGGATAAAAACCAAATTACTAACTTCTTAAAAAATTAGACTATGAATCAAATATTTGATATTAATCGAGCTATGCTTTTTTCAAAACTTAAATTTAATTTAAGTAAAAAAATATTTCTAATAAGTATCGGTGGATTTTTCAGCCTAATATTTATAATAACATTTTTTATGGCATATAGTATTTCGCCCGGTCAGGAATTTTATTTCGACAATTTCCACACAGCATCTTTCGTATTCATGCTATTTGCCGGAACAATTTTTCTGGCAGGCAGGTCTTACTATGATATGAATACTCCCGAAAAATCATTAACTCAAATAATGGTTCCTGCTTCAACTTTCGAAAAATTCATTATTCCTGCCATTGCAACATCTCTCGGATGGTTGATTGTAAGTTTTCTTAGCTACGAAGTATTCGCTGCATTTGTGAATATTGTTTGGTCGGGCCTTTTTGGTTTATCGATAGAGCTATTCAACATTTTCGATTTGATAAATAATGAACGACTATTTGAGTTTTCCAAAGGATATTTAATGGTTCATTCTGTGTTTTTTCTTGGAGCCACGGCATTCAAAAAATATCCAATCGCCAAAACCTTATTAACCGGATTTCTGATAAATGTAGCTTTTACATTTTTTACATTTTTATTAATAATAATATTTTTTGGAACTTTCAACGAATTTGGGCACAATTTCGATAATAATTTCAGATCACATTTCTTCGAAAACTATTTCTCAATAGATTTTGTAAAAAATTTGTCAAAAACAGTAGAGCTTATTTTTACAATTCTTATTCCAAGTGCAATATATATTGCTGCATTTTTCAAACTTAAAGAAAGGGAGGTTTAAAAATGGAATTTCGCGAAAAACAAGCAATTTATATGCAAATTGCTGACTATTTCAGCAGCAATATTCTTAGCGAGAAATGGAAATCGGACGAGAAAGTCCCGTCAATCAGACAGTTGGCAGTAAAACTTGAAGTAAATCCAAACACCGTCAGTCGGAGCTACACATATTTGCAAGACAGTGGAATTATTTACAATAAACGAGGAATTGGTTATTTTGTGTCGGCTTTGGCAAAAGAGATTTTACTTGAAACAATGAAGAAAAAATTTGTTGAAAATGAATTGCCTGAGATATTCAAAAATATGATGTTGTTAAACTTTGAAATGAAAGAAATAGAACAACTTTTTGTAGAATGGAAAGAAAAAATGATAAACTTTAAAAATACTAACAATGAAGAAAATAAGTAACAAGATACTTTGGGGAATGTTAATTGCATTTGCAACTTTAGAATTTGCATTTTTTATTTTTATAAGAATATTAATTGGTTAAAACTTTTAAGATGAAAAAATGGATATTACTACTTTTTGGTATAAGCTTTTTGTATAGTTGTACAAATTCAACAACCGATTATTCCATAAATGACGATAAAGTGTTTTTGATCATTACAGCAAAAACTACAAAAACTGAATTAATAAGCATCTCTCAAGAAATGAAGGAGAAAAAAAATATAGATATTGATTTTTCTGAATCGGAGTTTCATACTAACGACATAATTACAAAATTGGCATTAAAAGTTGATTGCAATGATGGATTTTCGGGTAGCACCGAAGCATCAAATATCCCTCTCAATTTGAATAATTTTGGCTTTTTCAGAACATATTCCGACAGTACAGATATTCCTTTTAGTATAGGGACAATGGATACTGAAATGTAATTCCTGAATTCAACTTCGTAATTTTTAGCTTGCTGGAAAATTAAATTTATTGTTTATTTGCAGACTTAATTTTTTGACAAATGCTAAAAAACAATATAATAAAAGGACTACTTATTGTACTGATTGTAAGTTCAATATCTTGCAATTCTGAAAGCACTAAGGACAATACAGATAGTTCAGTTCCAAAAATTTCTACGGAAGTTATTAATAATCCTATCTCAGCTTCAGGCGATAGTGTTAAAGATATTTTGCCAAAATTTAAGTTCGAAAACGAAGAGCATGATTTTGGACTAATCATACAAGGCGAAAAAGTTTCTTACACCTTTAATTTTACAAATATCGGTGGTTCCGACCTTGTTATTAGTTCGGCAAAAGCAACTTGTGGCTGTACTGTTCCAAAATTCAATAAAAAACCGATCCCTCCCGGAGGAAAAGGAACAATTGAAGTAGTTTTTGACAGCGGTAAACGAAGAGGCAGGCAAAACAAAACAATCTCTGTTTTGGCAAATACTCAACCAAACAGAATTAAGCTTGCAATATTGGCCGATATTTATGTGCCAAAATAGCAGCAATTACATAAGTAAAATCAATTTATTTTATTAGAATATTAATTTCACAAACTAAATTTAAATGGAAAATTACATGCTAAACATAATTTTAATGTTGGGACAAGGTGGAGCAGAAGGCGAACAAGGAGGATATAGTACCTTTATATTTTTAGGATTAATCTTTGTTGTTTTCTACTTTTTTATGATTCGTCCACAAATGAAAAAGCAAAAAGATTTGCGAAAAGCTCGTGAAGAAATGAAAAAGGGTGATACAGTTGTTACTACCGGTGGAATTTATGGCAAAATTGCTGATATAAAAGAAACTACAATGACCATCGAGGTAGATGAAAAAGTAAGACTAAAAGTTGACAAAAACTCTGTTTTTAGTAGCCCGGCAGATATTGCCCAACAAAAATAAATCTATCAGAACTTTTATAAAATCATTTCATAACAACATTTGAAATGATTTCTCTATAAACCCTTATTTTGGGTTCTGATGATTTTACGCTTATTGATTTTTTATTCATTTGCAAAATTGCTATTCTATCAACAACTATTATGATTGATAGAATAGCATCAAAAAAAGCACATACAGCAATTTTCTAATAGAATAAATATTTTATAGTAATTTTGAACTATTTAAATATTAATTTTGAAATTGAATTTTATAGAACAAATTAGCAGATATTTCAGCAAATTGAAGAAAAAATACCATAAAAAATTTGGTGTTTTTTTTATTTTTATTGTGATAGCAACTTTTTTATGGTTTTTGAATGCCCTAAGCAAAGAATACACAACAACTATTTCGTATCCCGTAAGATATACCAACTTCCCGAAAGACAAAATTCTAATTAGCAAGCTACCAAAATACCTCGATTTTCGAATATCTTCATTTGGTTTTACTTTGCTGAGCTACAAAATTAACACTACATTGATGCCAATTGTTTTCGATGTAAATTCATTTTCGCTACGTAACTCTGCGTCAGACAATGAAACTTATTTTATTACAACTAAACCAATTCTAAAAGACTTTGGCGATCAATTAAGTTCCGAAATAGAACTCATTGATATTTTGCAAGATACTCTGTTTTTTAAGTTTTCGCATAAAGTGAAAAAAAATGTTGTAGTGAAAGCAAATATAAACTTTGCCTACGAAAAACAATTTATGCAAAAAGGCAGACTTTTATTAGAGCCTGACAGCATTGAGATTTCTGGTCCCGAAAATATTATTGATACAATTGAATATGTCCAAACAAAATTTTACAAAGTAGAGCAGCTTAGTAAAAATTATGAAAAAAATATTCAAATCGAAAAAATAAAAAATATAAAATACAGTCATAAACGTATTTTGGCTACGCAAAATGTTGAGAAATACACAGAAGAAAACATTTCAATTCCTGTAGCAATTGAAAATATTCCGGATAGTTTAAGTATGAAAACTTTTCCGAACAAGATAACAATTTCCTATCTCGTAGGATTGAGCGATTACGAAAATGTAAGGCCTGATCAATTTGAAATTATAGCAGATTACAACTCAATCGATCCGGGAGAAACCAAATTTTTGAATGTTTTTTTAAAAGAAATTCCTCAATTTATTAAGGTAATAAAATTTTATCCCAGACAACTTGAATTTATAATCGAAAGGAATAAGAATTTCGGGCCAACAATAAAGAAATCAAAAATTACAAACACAGATTAATGAGCTTAAAAGTTGGAATAACAGGCGGAATTGGAAGCGGAAAATCTATTGTTTGTGAAATATTCAAACAATTAGGTATTGTTGTTTTTCAAGCCGATTTAGCTGCAAAGCAAATTATAAATAATAACGAACAAGTTAAGCTTGAATTGATTTCAAAATTTGGAATAGAAATCTATAACGATTTAGGAGAAATTAATAAAACAGAATTTGCGAAAAATATTTTCAATAATCAGAAAAACTTGCAAACAGTTAATTCAATTATTCATCCTATAGTAAAATTAAATTTCGATGAAGTTGCGAAGAAACATAATAACAAAAAATACATAATTAAGGAAGCAGCAATTCTATTTGAAAGTGGAGCTTACAAAGAACTTGATAAAATAATAACAGTATCGGCACCACTCGAAATAAGGATTAAAAGAGTTATTGAAAGAGACAATACTGAAAGACAGCTCGTTATTGACAGAATAAAAAATCAAATTTCGGAAGAAGAGAGAATAGAAAAGTCTGATTTTGTGATAGTGAACGACGAAAAAAATCTGCTGGTTCCGCAAATTCTAAGTATCGACAAAATATTGAAAACTATAAAATAATAAGATGGGGAAATTTGGAAAATGGATTGCAGGCGGATTGGGCTGGGCATTTTTTGGGCCAATAGGCGGAATTTTAGCTTTTGCGGTAGGTTCTGTATTTGAAGCAAAAAGCGAAAATTCTATATTTAGAAAAGGTGAAACCACAACAGGCGATTTTGTTGTGAGTTTGTTGGTTTTGGTGGCGGCAGTTATGAAAGCCGACAAAAAAGTTCTAAAATCGGAGCTTAATTATGTAAAAGAATATTTTGTCAGATCTTTTGGTGAAGAAAAAGCTACGGAAGCTGTTCAAATGCTTAGAGGAATTCTTCAGCAACAAATTCAAGTTGATGATGTTTGTAGGCAAATTTCCCAGCATCTCGATTATCACTCTCGCCTACAATTGTTACACTTTTTGTTCGGAATTTCGAAAGCAGACGATTTGGTTCATCCAACCGAAGTGTCTATTATCGAACATATTGCATTATCAATTGGCATAGACCTGAACGATTATAAATCAATAAAATCGATGTTTGTTGATGATACAGATACAGCCTATAAAATTCTTGATGTTGACAAATCTGCTAGCGATTCTGAAGTAAAAAAAGCCTATAGAAAAATGGCAGTTAAATACCATCCCGACAAGGTAAGCCATCTTGGAATTGAAGTTCAAAATGCAGCGAAAGAGAAATTCCAAAAACTTAACGAAGCCTACGAAAAAATTAAGAAGGAAAGAGGGATAGTATAAATTGTTTGCCTCAATTGTTTCAAGATTGAAATAACTAAATCCTTCAATTGAAATAGAGTAGTTAATACAAGATTCAAGGTATTAATGACAATTTATTTTGCGAAAATCTTTATTAATTAAGACTATATTCCATGAAATTGTAGCAATTTCTAAAAGTAAACTACTCTCTGGCAAAAAACACTAACAACAGAAATAAGTACTAAAAAGATGATGCAAAATTATTTAGTGGCTCTAAGAAAACAGGCAATTTTTATAAAATAGTTAATTTTTGATGAGATTTCTATTTTCTTTCATGCAGTAAATGCTTTTGTATTAGACAAATGAAAAAATTAGAAATATCGCAAAAAGAGATATTTATAATTTTGAACAGTTTTCTTAGAGATACTATTTAGGTTTATGGTATTTAAGATATAAAATACTACTTTTGCGGCAGTTCAAATTATTGATGGATTTAGAGAAAAAATTATGTCGAAAAATATTGGTAAAATTGTTCAGGTTATCGGACCTGTATTAGATGTTAGTTTTGAAACAGAAGGAACAGAACTTCCTAACATTTACGACTCGCTTGAAATTACAAGAGAAGACGGACAAAAACTAATTGTTGAATGTCAGCAGCATATAGGCGAAAATACTGTAAGAGCAGTAGCAATGGACTCTACAGATGGATTGTATCGCGGAATGGAGGTTGTGGCAACCGGCGGAGCAATTAAAATGCCAATAGGTGATAAAATTAAAGGAAGATTGCTGAATGTAATTGGTGATACTATTGATGGAATGGAGCCTATCAGCAAAGAAGGAGGCTCCGAAATTCACAGGCCAGCACCAAGTTTCGAAGAACTATCTACCGAAAAAGAGGTTTTATTCACAGGAATAAAAGTTATCGATTTATTAGAGCCATATTCTAAAGGCGGAAAAATTGGACTTTTTGGTGGAGCCGGAGTTGGTAAAACTGTTTTGATAATGGAACTTATCAACAATATTGCAAAAGCGTACGAAGGGCTTTCAGTATTTGCCGGAGTTGGTGAACGTACACGTGAAGGTAACGATTTGCTTCGTGAAATGATAGAATCAGGAGTTATAAAATATGGCGAAGAATTTTTGAAAGATATGGAAGCCGGCGGCTGGGATTTGTCGAAAGTTGATAAAGAAGAATTAGCAAAATCGCAAGCAACATTAGTTTTCGGGCAAATGAACGAACCTCCCGGAGCACGTGCAAGAGTAGCTCTTTCAGGACTGACAGTCGCTGAACATTTTAGAGACGGAGACGAAAAATCCGGAGGACGAGATATTTTGTTTTTTGTCGATAATATTTTCCGATTTACTCAAGCCGGTTCGGAGGTTTCTGCACTTCTCGGAAGAATGCCTTCTGCGGTAGGATACCAGCCTACACTTGCATCGGAAATGGGAGCTATGGAAGAGAGAATTACTTCAACAAAAAAAGGTTCAATTACTTCGGTTCAGGCAATTTATGTACCTGCCGACGATTTGACTGATCCTGCCCCTGCTACAACATTTGCTCACCTTGATGCTACTACAGTTTTGAACCGTAAAATTTCGGAACTTGGAATTTATCCGGCAGTTGATCCATTAGATTCTACTTCAAGAATATTAGATCCATTGATTGTTGGCGAGGAACATTATAATACAGCGCAGAGAGTAAAAGAAATTTTACAACGATATAACGAATTACAGGATATTATTGCAATTCTGGGAATTGAAGAATTGTCGGAAGAAGACAAACTTATTGTTCATCGTGCCAGAAGAGTTCAGCGATTTCTATCACAACCATTTCATGTTGCAGAAGCTTTCACAGGGCTCAAAGGCTTGCTCGTCGATATTAATGACACTATCAAAGGTTTTAACATGATAATGGACGGTGAAGTTGATAAATATCCCGAGGCTGCCTTCAACCTGGTTGGCACCATTGAAGATGCTATCGAAAAGGGCGAAAAAATGTTAGCTGATGCAAAAAATGACTAAATAAGATCGTATTATGAATTTAGAGATAATAACTCCGGACAAAAAAATATTTAAAGGCTCTGTTAAATTAATAAAAGTGCCCGGAAGCAAAGGCTCATTCGAAATACTACCGAAACACGCTCCAATTGTATCTACTCTCGAAAAAAGCGAAATTAAAGTAGTAATTCCAAATGGCGAGGAACTATTTTTTAATATTAATGGAGGAGTAATTGAATCTAAACAGGACAATGTAATTATTTTGGCTGAAAAATAAAATAATATAAATTTTCAGATAAACTTCAATTTTCTGAAAGATAATAAAAAATTAGCCCTCAGATTTCTGGGGGCTATTTTTGTAAAATGCAAATATCGAACGCTAAAAAAATGGTGAAATTTCTAATAATAAGGTTTAGCTCAATTGGCGATATAGTTTTGACAACACCTGTAGTCAGAGCAATAAAAAATCAGGTTGAAGGAGCTGAAATTCATTATTTTGTAAAGCCTCAATTCAAAGATGTTTTAGCTGCAAATCCCTACATCGATGAAATAGTTTGTCTCGAAAAAAACCTGACAGAGCAGCTAAAGTCGATGAAATTCAAGCATTATGATTATATCATTGATTTACATAAAAATATCCGCTCGTATTCTGTAAAAAATACATTAAAAACAATTGCATTTTCATTCGACAAGTTAAATTTTGAAAAGTGGCTAATAGTAAATTTCAAAATCGATAAACTTGCTGAAACACATATTGTTGATCGCTATATTGAGTCGCTGAAAGTATTTGACATAAAAAATGATAACAAAGGATTAGATTATTTTATCCCAGAAAAAGACAATGTAAATTTAAGCTCCTTACCCAATGAATTTCAAAAAAATTATATAGCCTTTGCAATTGGAGCAAATCATTCGACAAAACGCCTGCCCACTGAAAAAATAATTGAAATCATTAAGAAAATTGGCAAACCCATAATTCTTCTTGGTGGCCCTTCAGAATTTGATACTGCTGAAATTATTTTGGCCGAAAGCGGGAAAATAGTTTACAATGGCTGCAACGAATTCAATATAAACCAGTCAGCATCAATTGTTCAGCAAGCAAAATTGGTTATAACTCACGACACAGGAATTATGCATATTGCAGCGGCTTTTCGGAAAACCATAATTTCTGTTTGGGGAAATACCATTCCAAAATTTGGCATGTATCCCTATTTTCCTGACGATAAATCAGAAATAATTGAAGTAGAAAATTTGAAATGTCGCCCCTGTTCTAAAATTGGCTTTTCTCGTTGTCCGAAAAAACATTTTAAATGTATGAATGAAATTGACGTAGATAGAATTGTTGAATTAACGGCTGGCAACTATTAGCTTTTAGCCTTTAGCTAAAAGTCAATAACCAACAGCCAATAGCTAAAGGCCAACACCCAAAATATGAAACCAAAAATCAAAGACATAGAAATTATGGCACCTGTAGGCTCATTTGAGTCTTTGAGTGCAGCTATTCAGGCAGGAGCAAATTCCGTTTATTTTGGAATAGAACAATTAAATATGCGAGCCAAATCCTCGAATAATTTCACTATTGAGGATTTAAAAACTATTGTAAAAATTTGCCGAGAGAATAATTTGAAATCCTATTTGACAGTCAATACAATTATTTATGACAAAGAAATAAGTTTGATGAAAAAAATTGTTGATGCTGCCAAGGAATGCGACGTTTCGGCAATTATTGCTTCAGACCAATCGGTTATTCATTATGCTTTTTCGAAAGCTGTTGAAGTTCATATTTCAACACAACTGAATATCAGTAATATAGAGACTGTAAAGTTCTATTCTATGTTTGCCGATGTTATGGTTTTAGCGAGAGAGTTGAATCTTTCTCAGGTTTTGGAAATTACTGAAGCAATACAAAATGAACAAATAAAAGGACCTTCAGGCAAACTAATAGAAATTGAAATATTCATACACGGGGCTTTATGTATGGCCGTTTCCGGCAAATGCTATCTGAGCCTGCATGAGCAAAACTATTCCGCAAATAGAGGCAATTGTTTGCAAACTTGCCGAAAAGCTTATTTAGTCAGCGAAAAAGAGTCGGGCTACGAATTAGAAGTTGATAATGAATATATTATGTCTCCAAAAGATTTGTCAACTATTAGTTTCATCGACAGAATTTTAGATGCCGGTGTTACAGTTTTGAAGATTGAAGGCAGAGCACGACCGCCGGAGTATGTAAAAAAAGTAGTAGAATGTTATCGTGAAGCTATAGAATCATATTTCGATGCTACTTTATCAAAAGAAAAAATTAAAAATTGGGAAGAGAAATTGTCCTCAGTTTTTAATCGTGGTTTTTGGGATGGCTATTATCTTGGGCGAAAAATGGGTGAATGGAGCAAGCTCTACGGATCGCGTGCTACAAAGAAAAAAATGTATCTTGCAAAAGGGACAAATTATTTTTCTAATATTAAAGTCGCTGAGTTCCTTCTCGAAGCAGGAAGTTTACAAATTGGCGATGAAGTTCTAATAATTGGGCCAACCACGGGTGTGATAGAAACTACAATTAAAGAAATCAGGGTAGATGAAAAGCCTGTTGAAATTGCAAAAAAGGGAGAGAGTTTTTCTATTCAGCTTGATGAAATTGTTCGCCGTTCTGATAAACTTTATAAGTTGATTGAAGCAAAGAAAATACTTTAATTAAAACTAAAAGAGCCAGCAAATTTCATATTTACCGGCTCTTTTTATTTAATTTTCTTATATCCTAATTCAGAAGAAATACACTTCCGGTTTTTTTATGGTTACCTCCATTTTTATCTTTATAAATAAGTACCCAAGGATATGAGCCTGAAGGTCCTATTTCCGAATTGTTGATTTTTCCATTCCAACCATGGTCAGGTGTATAGGTTTCAAATACTTTCGAACCCCATCTATCATAAATAATCAAATGGAAATTGTTTTGATCAATTCCAATACCTATGGGCATAAATGTTTTATTTAAAGGATTGTCGCCTTGCGGATAAAATGCAGTTGGTGCCCAGAATGTAAATTCATTATTAATGTAAATTAATTCTGAAATTGTATCTACGCATTCGCCAGAATTTGTAACTATTAAGGATACCTTAAAAGTTCCTGTATCGCTAAATTTGTGCTCAGGACTTTCTAAATTTGAGGTGTCGCCATCGCCAAAAATCCAATAGCTATTTACTAATTCTTCTGTTAAGTTTTCGAAGAAAATGTTTGGCCTGATTATACTTGCAGTTTGTGGAGTAGGCATAAAATATGCTTCTGGTGCAGAATATACTTCAATAAAATCGCCTAAAGTAATAGAGTTTTTACAGCCATATTTTGAAGTTACTTCAACTGAAACATCATATATTCCTTCGTTGTCGTATGTATAAATCGGATTTCTTGCAACTGAATACCCATCGTCGTTCTGCCCAAAATACCAAATGTAAGTTTGTCCTTCGTCGGGGCTATTATCGTTAAATTGAATTTGAAGTGGCGGGCAGCCAAAATTAAAGTCTGTTGATACATCAGGAGTTGGGGCTTCCATTACATAGATAGGTAAAATTGCTATCCCAATTTGCGAACCACATTCGTCCATTGCATATGCTGTTAGTATTGTCGTATTTTCGGGAGAGAATGAAAATGGCGATTCTACAATTGTACCATTGTCGAGTCCTAAAGTGTAAGGTCCTCCATTTCCACCCGAGATTTCAGCATAAATCAAAGTTGATTCGCCTTTACATATCGAATCTCTACTTGTATAAATATATGTAGATATTGCCGGGAATAAATTAACATTAATTTTACCATCTAAACTTATACAGCCATTATTGTCCTGAACATAAACTGAGTAAATTGTTGATTCGTCAGGGGATACTTGAATTGTGTCGCCAACATCTCCACTATCCCAAATGAAAGAGTAGGGAGTGGTTCCGCCATAGGCTTGAGCCCATAAATTTGCAGTTTCCGATCTACACATTAAGGTATCTGTGGAAACGTTTATATACAAGGAATCAGGTTGCGGCAAGTAAAATGGAACAACTATTTGGCAAAAATGGTCGTCGGTTACTGTTACATAATAATTGCCGGCAGACAAATTATTTATTGTAGCAGAACCCGATTGTCCTGTTGACCATTCGTACTGATATGGTGGAGTTCCGCCATTTATATTTGCGGTTACAGAGGCATCATTGTCTCCAAAACACATTATTTCATCTATGTCTGTTGTGAAAGTAAGCTCAAGCTCATCGACATTCGAAATGTCAACAACAACACAGCCATACATGTCTGTTACTTCAATAGTGTAATTTCCACTTTGAATTCCGGCAAAGGTATAATTGTTAGCATTTACTGTTACAGGAAAGGGGCTGGAAGTGCTCATAAAAGTATATGGTGGAGCTCCATTTGTTACGGTTACAGTTAAAGAACCATCTGCAACTCCTGGACAAGAAGCAGGAACCGAAGAAAATGTAAGTACCATTGCAGGAGGCTGATTAATAATAAAATTATCGCTGGCAGTGCATCCAAATTGGTCTATTACTGTAACATTATAGTTGCCGGAACATAAATTAAAAGCTTCGCCAATAGTAAGAGATCCAACTCCTCCAGGGAGCCAATTGTAAGTGTATGGAGCAAATCCGCTTGCAGGGGTAACTACAGCACTACCATTACAAACATTGTTGCAAACCAAATCGACTGTAGAAATCGAAATTGTGGACATATCTGAGAAAGTTATTGTAACATCATCGGTTGCAAATTGTCCGCATTCGTCGGTTACGGTAACAGAATATGTAGTGATGGCTCCAATTGGTGGTTGTACAGTAATTATTGAATCTGTTGAGCCTGTACTCCAAATATAATGTGTAATACTAGGGTGTGTGTTTGTAAGTGCATGTAAGTCTAATGATTGGGCTTGTGTGCTACATATTAATGTATCCGGTTGGTCTATTTGCATTACAATATTTTCATTATCGTAAATGTAAACAGTATCCTGATATTCTAAAATCGCACCATTTCCGCAAGGACAAGCTGTCATTAAGGTAAATATCATTGTTTCCGTTCCTTCTGCAATATTATCGAAAATTGCCTGATAAAATAAAGTTGTAGAATTTTGACCGGGCGGGATAATTATTTGCCCGGGAGGAGTCAAAATGTAGTCTGTAGCAGGGTCTGTGGTTCCAGTAATGGTTAAAAATATGGGAAGTGGATTTGCATTATTCGAAGTATCAGTTCTGGTAAAAATGTAATAGTTTTCGCAGCCTTCATACAAATCATATCCTCCACCAAATGCTCCAAAATTTTCCATATTAATCTGACCACCAGATACAAAACTCCCGGCTTCTAAGAAAACTGCACTATCTAATATAGAATCACCTGCATCTGCTACAGCAAGTTTTATATGATAAGTTGCGCATGGAACAACTGAGGCAATTGCCACTAATGGTGTAGTTAATCCATCATATTCAACTGCTGGGTTTGGATTACTAACTGCAAGATTATCAAAATAATAGGCACAATTTACACAAGGCCCTGTAGGTGGTGAATTTTGACCATTATTTACATTGTTGATACTAACAGGTGTTGTTGTTCCCGGGATTAAAGCTACATTATAATTTATATAATTCCCTCCTCCAGGATTTGGCCCTGATAGAAAAAAAGCAAAAACGTCGTTAAATGAACTATTTACATATTCGGGATATTCTTCAGATCCAAAAATATATCTAAAAAACAAACTATCGGCTGAAGGAATAAAGTCAAACTCTAAACTGGCAGCATCATTCGTAGTTTGTGGTATGATCGCATTTAACAATGGATCGCTAGGTCCGGTTGTATTTCCTGTAGTACCAGTTGCAAGATTAGGTCCAGGTGCATCAGAAATATATCCGGAGGATAAAATTACACCGGCAGCAAAATCGAAATTATTGCCCGGATCGGCAAAATAGCCTATAGATAAAGGATCTCCTATGTAAGTAACATTACCTGCCTGAAGGCAACCTGAGATTAAAACATCAGTAACAAGTTGTGCATTGGTATAGGTATTTGAATTTACCATAATTGGCTGGCTTTGCATTATTATTGCAAAGCTTATAAACGATAATACTACTATTATTTTTTTCATAATATAACAATTTAAAAGATTACTGCTACAATTTCAGAGAAATTGTGATCGTAGATATATATGTCTTTTTTTCAATCATATGAATACTATTATAGTAAAGCAAATAATTCAAAATTAATTCAGAAGAAATACACTTCCGGTTTTTTTATGGTTACCTCCATTTTTATCTTTATAAATAAGTACCCAAGGATATGAGCCTGAAGGTCCTATTTCCGAATTGTTGATTTTTCCATTCCAACCATGGTCAGGTGTATAGGTTTCAAATACTTTCGAACCCCATCTATCATAAATAATCAAATGGAAATTGTTTTGATCAATTCCAATACCTATGGGCATAAATGTTTTATTTAAAGGATTGTCGCCTTGCGGATAAAATGCAGTTGGTGCCCAGAATGTAAATTCATTATTAATGTAAATTAATTCTGAAATTGTATCTACGCATTCGCCAGAATTTGTAACTATTAAGGATACCTTAAAAGTTCCTGTATCGCTAAATTTGTGCTCAGGACTTTCTAAATTTGAGGTGTCGCCATCGCCAAAAATCCAATAGCTATTTACTAATTCTTCTGTTAAGTTTTCGAAGAAAATGTTTGGCCTGATTATACTTGCAGTTTGTGGAGTAGGCATAAAATATGCTTCTGGTGCAGAATATACTTCAATAAAATCGCCTAAAGTAATAGAGTTTTTACAGCCATATTTTGAAGTTACTTCAACTGAAACATCATATATTCCTTCGTTGTCGTATGTATAAATCGGATTTCTTGCAACTGAATACCCATCGTCGTTCTGCCCAAAATACCAAATGTAAGTTTGTCCTTCGTCGGGGCTATTATCGTTAAATTGAATTTGAAGTGGCGGGCAGCCAAAATTAAAGTCTGTTGATACATCAGGAGTTGGGGCTTCCATTACATAGATAGGTAAAATTGCTATCCCAATTTGCGAACCACATTCGTCCATTGCATATGCTGTTAGTATTGTCGTATTTTCGGGAGAGAATGAAAATGGCGATTCTACAATTGTACCATTGTCGAGTCCTAAAGTGTAAGGTCCTCCATTTCCACCCGAGATTTCAGCATAAATCAAAGTTGATTCGCCTTTACATATCGAATCTCTACTTGTATAAATATATGTAGATATTGCCGGGAATAAATTAACATTAATTTTACCATCTAAACTTATACAGCCATTATTGTCCTGAACATAAACTGAGTAAATTGTTGATTCGTCAGGGGATACTTGAATTGTGTCGCCAACATCTCCACTATCCCAAATGAAAGAGTAGGGAGTGGTTCCGCCATAGGCTTGAGCCCATAAATTTGCAGTTTCCGATCTACACATTAAGGTATCTGTGGAAACGTTTATATACAAGGAATCAGGTTGCGGCAAGTAAAATGGAACAACTATTTGGCAAAAATGGTCGTCGGTTACTGTTACATAATAATTGCCGGCAGACAAATTATTTATTGTAGCAGAACCCGATTGTCCTGTTGACCATTCGTACTGATATGGTGGAGTTCCGCCATTTATATTTGCGGTTACAGAGGCATCATTGTCTCCAAAACACATTATTTCATCTATGTCTGTTGTGAAAGTAAGCTCAAGCTCATCGACATTCGAAATGTCAACAACAACACAGCCATACATGTCTGTTACTTCAATAGTGTAATTTCCACTTTGAATTCCGGCAAAGGTATAATTGTTAGCATTTACTGTTACAGGAAAGGGGCTGGAAGTGCTCATAAAAGTATATGGTGGAGCTCCATTTGTTACGGTTACAGTTAAAGAACCATCTGCAACTCCTGGACAAGAAGCAGGAACCGAAGAAAATGTAAGTACCATTGCAGGAGGCTGATTAATAATAAAATTATCGCTGGCAGTGCATCCAAATTGGTCTATTACTGTAACATTATAGTTGCCGGAACATAAATTAAAAGCTTCGCCAATAGTAAGAGATCCAACTCCTCCAGGGAGCCAATTGTAAGTGTATGGAGCAAATCCGCTTGCAGGGGTAACTACAGCACTACCATTACAAACATTGTTGCAAACCAAATCGACTGTAGAAATCGAAATTGTGGACATATCTGAGAAAGTTATTGTAACATCATCGGTTGCAAATTGTCCGCATTCGTCGGTTACGGTAACAGAATATGTAGTGATGGCTCCAATTGGTGGTTGTACAGTAATTATTGAATCTGTTGAGCCTGTACTCCAAATATAATGTGTAATACTAGGGTGTGTGTTTGTAAGTGCATGTAAGTCTAATGATTGGGCTTGTGTGCTACATATTAATGTATCCGGTTGGTCTATTTGCATTACAATATTTTCATTATCGTAAATGTAAACAGTATCCTGATATTCTAAAATCGCACCATTTCCGCAAGGACAAGCTGTCATTAAGGTAAATATCATTGTTTCCGTTCCTTCTGCAATATTATCGAAAATTGCCTGATAAAATAAAGTTGTAGAATTTTGACCGGGCGGGATAATTATTTGCCCGGGAGGAGTCAAAATGTAGTCTGTAGCAGGGTCTGTGGTTCCAGTAATGGTTAAAAATATGGGAAGTGGATTTGCATTATTCGAAGTATCAGTTCTGGTAAAAATGTAATAGTTTTCGCAGCCTTCATACAAATCATATCCTCCACCAAATGCTCCAAAATTTTCCATATTAATCTGACCACCAGATACAAAACTCCCGGCTTCTAAGAAAACTGCACTATCTAATATAGAATCACCTGCATCTGCTACAGCAAGTTTTATATGATAAGTTGCGCATGGAACAACTGAGGCAATTGCCACTAATGGTGTAGTTAATCCATCATATTCAACTGCTGGGTTTGGATTACTAACTGCAAGATTATCAAAATAATAGGCACAATTTACACAAGGCCCTGTAGGTGGTGAATTTTGACCATTATTTACATTGTTAATACTAACAGGTGTTGTTGTTCCCGGAATTAAAGCTACATTATAATTTATATAATTCCCTCCTCCAGGATTTGGCCCTGATAGAAAAAAAGCAAAAACGTCGTTAAAACTACTATTCACAAATTCAGGATATTCATCTGAACCAAATAAATATCTAAAAAATAAACTATCTGCAGAAGGGATAAAATCAAATTCTAAACTGGCAGCATCATTTGTAGTTTGTGGAATAATGGCATTTAATAATGGATCGCTCGGTCCTGTTGTGTTTCCAGTTATTCCAGTAGAATTGTTAGGTCCAGGTGCATCAGAAATATACCCGGACGATAAAATTACACCGGCAGCAAAGTCAAAATTATTGCCCGGATCGGCAAAATAGCCTATGGATAAAGGATCTCCAATATAGGTAACATTCCCTGCCTGAAGGCAACCTGAGATTAAAACATCAGTAACAAGTTGTGCATTGGTATAGGTATTTGAATTTACCATTATTGGCTGGCTTTGCATTATTACTGCAAAGCTTATAAACGATAATGCTATTATTATTTTTTTCATATTAGAACCACTTAAAAAATTACTGTTACTGTTCCTGATTTTCGGTGGTCTCCACCATTCTTGTCTTTATAAATAATTACCCATGGATATATTGAACCGCTTTCAACATCCTGGCCATAAGCTTTTCCGTCCCAAGGGTGATATATATCAAAAGTTTCAAATATTTTTGCTCCCCATCTATCATAAATAAGCATATGAAAATTGTCGGCATCAACTCCAATTATTTTTGGCATGAAAGTTTGATTCTTAGAAATATCACTTTTGGGGCTAATTGCTGTTGGTGCATAAAAAGTGTATTCGTCTCTCACTACAATTTCTTGCATTACAGAGTCTTTACAACCTTTGTTGCTTTCAACAAACAATTGAACAGTGTATGTTCCAATTTCATCGAAAACATATTCCGGATTTTGTGTATTTATCAATGTATCATTCAATCCGTCAAAATCCCAATAGTAAGTCAAATATCCTTGCGAAACATCAGAATCGTCTTCAAAATAAACAATTGGTTTTATTATACTTACTATTTGAGGATGAGCTGTGAATCGAGCTTCAGGTTTTTGAAAAACTGTTATTAGATCTTGAGCTACACGAGAATTTTTACACCCAACCGGAGAAGATACTTCTACTGAAATATCGAAAGTTCCTTCATTAAGATATGTATGTTTTGGGTTTGAAAGGTCAGCACCAATATCGGCATATCCATCGCCAAAATCCCAAACGTATTCTCTTCCGTCTTCATAAAGAAGTTCTGAAAAGTTTACTTCAAGTGGAATACAACCCTCATAGATATCGGCAAATATTTCAATTTCTGGTTCATTAAAAACTGAAATTGTTATAGAAGCTTTACCTTGTGGCGAACCACACCAATCGTCAACTACAATTGAGTAAGTGGTTGTTTGCTCAGGTGTAAGAAAATATGGTGGTGCTAAAATATCTGTATGAACACCATCTGAGAATTTCACAGTGTATGGTCCACCTGTTCCGCCCCAAATTGAGTCTATAAAAATTGATACCTCATCTCCAAAGCAAATAGAATCTCTATCGGTAGCAAGTGAAGCACTAATATCAGGCCAAATATGAATTGTAATGACGGAAGTATCTGCTCTACAATCATTCAAATCGTGTCCCGTAATCCAATAAGTTGTAGTTTCTGAAGGTGTAACAGAATATGCTCCGCCGGAAAAGCCTGATTCCCATTCATAAAAATATGGAGTCGTACCTCCGGCACCTTCTACAAACATTGTTGTAGTTTGCCCAAGACAAATATATGTGCTTGTCGATGTTTCTAAAACGTAAGGTTCGGGTTCTTCTACCGGTCCGTTGAGAATTTGTGAACAACCATTATCATCGGTAACAGTGATTGAATAATTTCCTGCTCCAATATCGTTTAATGTATCGCTAACTATTCCATTGAAAACATAACCAGTTGACCAAAGAAATTCGTAAGGAGGAACTCCTCCAACAATGGTTACAATAGCTTTTCCATCATTCAGTCCGGCACAACTTGCAGAAATAGATGAATATTCTGGCACAACAAGTGTTGGTTGATTTATTACAAAAAGGGCAGAATCAATGCAACCTAAAGAATCAACTACAAAAAGTTTATAATTGTCTGCACATAAATCATTTATTACATTCGATGATGATGTTATTGAATCTACTAAATAAGTATAAGGAGCAAAGCCATTTATCGGCGTTCCTGTAACTGTTCCTTCGCAAACTTCAAAGCAATCAAGGTCTTCGGAAACTACATTTAATCCTGTAAGATCAGAAATTGTAAATGTAATGCAATCTACTGTAATTTGTCCGCAAGCATCAGTTACTGTCAGGCAATAAGTTGTGGCAGCACCGAGTGTTGGTATTACAGAAATATCAGGATTTGTAGAATTATTACTCCATTGGTATGATATTATACTTTGGTCCATTTCGGGAGGGATGTAAGAATGCAGATCATATCCGACCGGTATAATTGTACAAATGGAGGTATCATTTTCAGAAATTCCAGCATTTAGTGTATAATTATCCTTTATGAAAATTGTATCGTTAGTTGGTGAAAAAATACATGGCAAACACTCTCCAACCAATGAAATTATGAAATATTCAGTATTTTCATTATTATTATCAATAAATGCAGAGTAAAAAACTGTGTCTGTCAAATCACCCATAGGAATAGTTATTGTTGTTGGGAAGCTTGAATAATCAACACCATTTGTAGCATTTCCTGTTATTAATATGTCAAAAGTGTATGCTGTTGCCATTCCACTTGTTCCCGGACGAGTAAAAACATAATAATTATCACATCCTTCATAAATATCATTGTCTGAACCAACCGTACTATAATTTTTCCCTGTTGGAACTGTTGGTTCGCCTAAACTACCAGCTTCAAGAAAAAGTCCCGAATCGTAAAACCCATCGCCACCATCGGCAATACATATTTTCATATGGTATGTCTGACAAGGACTTACCCATGATTTTGCTTCTAAAATCTCTGTGAAACCATCGTATTGCATCCAGGCAGTATTTCCTCCGGCATATAATCCATCGTAAGCTAAGCTTAAACAATAATTACAAGTTGGACAAGTTCCTGCGGTTCCACTATTTACTGAATTAGCATTTACAGGAATTGTTGTACCCGGAATTACTGCCAAATTAGTAAAAGGTACACCTGGTCCACTTATAAAGATTCCAATTACATCGTTGGTATCCGAACAAACATTTTCTGGGTATTCTTCAGAGGAATAAATATAATTAAATCTAATTGTATCAACAGAAGGAATAAAATCGAATTCAATTACGCAAGCATCATATGTTTGATTTGAAGCAGTAATATTATCAAGATCAGGATCTCCGGGATAGCCCAAATCAACACCATTTATTGTTCCGATATCATCGTCCGGACCTATGGCATTTGTTGCCTTTCCTGTGGCTAAAATTAATCCTTGCTCAAAAATAAATGCACCACTGGCAGATCCAAATCCACCAAGTGCTGCAGGACTTCCTGTATAAGAAACATTCATAACTTTTATACAACCACTTACAAGATATTCAGTAACTAATTCGTAAGCCGTTTTCAAAGTTGTGTCAACACCAATTTGTGCTTGCACGTTTAATGATGCTATAAGTATGAAAAATATAAAAAATGATTTTAATTTCATATCTGTATGTTTTTACAACAAGGCTCAAATTTGTAATGAGTCAATGATGTTTTTGTCTAAACTTAATAAATAATTGATACGCTTCCTTTTTTTGTCTGCTTTATGCCAGAATAATCAACATAATGAAGTATCCACACATAAGAGCCTATTTCTCCTAATTCTCCTTTTCCTACTGTTCCATCCCAAGGCATTTCAGGATCGTCGGATTCAAAAACAAGTTCTCCCCATCGATTATAAATTAGTAACTGATAGTCTTCGACTTGTATTCCATGACCGATTGGAAGAAAAATTCTATTATCAGGATTTTTGCTAAGTGGGTTTATTACATTAGGTACATAGATTGTGTTTTGGTCTATAATTTCAATTTCAGTATAAGCTGTATCTATGCAAGTTACAGTATTTTCATAAGTTTTATGAGCAATCATAGTTACAAGATATTTCCCAATTTCAGGGAACAAATGTTTTGGGTTTTCAATTAAAACAGAATCGCCATCGCCAAATATCCAGAACCAGGAATCGGCATCAATAGATAAGTTTTCAAAACTAATTTCGGGTTGAATTATTGATACTATTTCAGGATCGGCAGAAAATCTTGCCTCAGGTTGTGCAAAAACTTTAATCATTTCTTCGTTGGTAAATTCTTTAATACAACCTTCTAAGGTAGTTACCTGAAGTGTTACATCATAAGTACCGTCATTCTGAAAAACATGATTTGGCTCTCTGAGAGAAGAATAGTTTAGAAATTCACTGTCGTGAAAATCCCATTGATAAATTAATTCTTCAGCAGTTTCAGTTTCATTTATAAATTGAATTTCAAGAGGTTGACAACCTTTTATTACATTCGATTTGAATTTAATTGTTGGAGCTTCCAGAACTTCAATCATCACTGTATCAGTAACAGCAGGTGTTCCGCAACCGTCAGTACCGATAATAATATATTCCTGACTTATTTCCGGCCATACATCGTAAGGTGGGCTAATTGCAGCGCCATTATAGACATTGAAAAAGTAAGGGCCGCCGTTTCCTCCTGACAATTCTGCCCAAATTGTTGCCGTATCTCCTCTACAAATTGTGTTTGCCATTGAAGTATAATTTATATCGGTAGAAACATCAATAGATAGTTTTGGATTTACGTTTACAGTTACGCATTTTTCATTACTATAACAGCCTGATGAGTCAATAGAATAGACGCAATATGTCTCTGAAGATGACGGATTTACAGTAATCATTGGAGATGTAAAACCATTTGACCAAATATAATTATATGGGGTAGTTCCTCCAATACAAGTTGAGACAATATTTCCATATTGACTTAAACAAATTGTCTGGTCGTCTGAAGCATATAAAATCAATGGAGCAGGCTCAGAAAATGAAACCAAAGTATCAATCGTACATCCTTTAGTATCGGTTGCTGTTACAAGATAAGTTCCAGCTGCAAGATTTGTAATTCCTTGTGTTGTATATCCGTTCGACCAATTGTATGAATATGGAGGTGTACCTCCTATAACAGTTACGATTGCAGAGGCATTTGTGTCGCCATGACAACTTATTAAAGTATTACTGGCAGTAATATCAAGGGATAATTCAGCAACGACTGCTCCCGATTGCGCAGTACAACCATATACATCGGTAACAGTAATACTGTAATTGCCGGACGCCACTCCGGTGAATGTATAATTACTTAATGGTTGCGGTGGAGAAGTAGGGAAAGTTGATAGATTGTAAACGAAAGGAGCAGTTCCATTATTAATATTTATTGTAACAGTTCCATCGACAGCACCAGGACAAGATTCTGGTGTTGTGCTTGCTAAAGCACTCATCTGGTCGTTTTGAGTAACAGTAAATGGAATAGATTCGTTGCAACCTCCTCCCCAGGTAACAGTACAACTGTAAACACCGGCTGTGAGATTAGTAATTTCGTCAGAAGGCACATTAACAATATTTGACGCACCTGTTGACCAGTCGAAAATATAAGGTGTACTTCCACCGGTTACTTCTACAACTGCATTCGCAGTATTTCCTCCAAAACAATCTACATTTAAATAGCTGCCTGGACCCATTGCCAAACTTGCTGCATCAATTGTATATGTAACTGTATCGGTATATAATGCTCCAGTACATCCTGAAATGCCTGCAATATAAGAAACAGTGCCTGTTGGGTTAACTGTTATTGAAGGTCCGGTTCCAATAGAATTCATCATAATATCGAACCATTGAATTGATGATGGTGGAATTATATCACCAGGAATAAATCTGGTACTTTCTAATTGAGCCTGCCATTGTGTTGAGTTTCTTCCGGGTGCTGTATGAGCTACTAATCCATTGAAGTTATGTACTCCCTGTGTTCCGGTTCCTCCAGCCCAGGCAAAACATGTAGGTTTATTTGTTAAATGATTATAAATCTCATTTGAAAACTCGCATAAAACTATCTGAAATTTTCCTAAAGTAGTTGTACATGAGAACATAGGACAATTATCCCAGTTTACGACAAATTTCCTGTTTGGAGTGGTTCCTGTAACATAGTAGTAAACATAAGGACCAACACCTACAGAAGGATGCCAGTCTTCCCAAGGTCCCATTGCACAATTTTTAGGAACACTAAAGGCCTGACTTGGTATTGCGGCAGATGTATATGTGGATGGTTGTCCAGGACTGAAACTTACCCACCCATTAGAACCAACCCAACATTGAGTGTAAACTTGTCCGAAAAAACAAAATTCGAAAGGTAATGTAAGTGTACTTGAAACAACATCGTCCCACCATGTGCCAGGAAAAGGCACTGGTGTACCTCCATAAACTTCCGGAGCATAAGGAATTATCTCGAAAGTATAAATGTTTGTTCCATATAATGGAGCAATTGTAGCATTCAGGTTAATATTTCCTGCTCCACAAATTAAAGAATCGTTGCCTGCGAATATTTGGGCTTGTATTCCATTATTGAATAAAACAAGCAAGAAAATTGCGGGGATTAATTTTAATAATCTATTTTTCATAATATTTTAGTTTATATAATTAAACTGAAATTGGAAATTAGAAATTGGTCAGTGCCTAACTTCAAATTTCCAATTTCTAATTTCATTTTACTGTTGAAAGAAATTGGTCTAAATTATAGAGTGTATTATTGTATTGAAATTTAGCTACTTCGAAAAACAAAAATGTTTTGTGAAGGTATGCCATATCTGCTTTAAACTTAAAAGTCAAAGAGCATTCATAATTTCCATCTTTGTTTAAAGTCTCACTTACAGTTAACTCATATCCATTAATATGTCTTTGTGCTTTCATTTTAATAACATCAAGTTGAACTTCATCTACCTTGAGGTAAAATGATGAGAGAGCAGTTTCTCCATCCACTGATAGTACATCTTGAGTATTTTCGAAATATGCAACAATTTCATTTTTTTCTTGGGAGAAAAGGTTTGCAGAAAACAAAATCAAAAAACTTACGGTTAAAATTCCAATATTTTTCATAATACATTATTTATTTAAAATTCAGAAAAAAGACGAAAGTAATGATTAATGGTTGTTTAACAAAAAATATTTGTTCATTTCCAATTTCCATAGGAATTTACCAGAAGGTTTTGTCTCTGGCAAATGTCCAAAACTTTTGCAAAAAAAATCATATGAAAATTGCCTATTGGTAGCATGTGCTTATAATCTCATAGGGATTTTCAATTGGTAGCCCCGAATTATCATTCGGGGCAAAGAATAATGCTTGCTAAAATCCTGTAGGGATGGGCTATTGTGTAATTTTTTTATCATTATAATGAAATGATTAATGAATTTTCTTAGATTTGCTTAAAAAATAAATTTAAACACACATTAAATAAGAGAATTAGAAATAAACAAAAATCCTAAACTCAGAAAATGACTATTGAAAACACTATCCCATTCAATAATTCTACAAATTGTAAGTCCGATTATGCAGATTTGATTTTGCCCGTCCCATTGCCAAGATTATTTACTTATTTCATACCTAAACAATTTCAAGGAAAAATTGAGCCCGGACATAGAGTCGTAGTACAATTTGGGAAAAGAAAAATATACACAGCAATTGCAAAAAAAATCCATCAGACTAAACCAGAATTGTATGATACTAAGGAAATTCTCACAGTTTTGGATGAAAACCCAATAGTAAATATTTTCCAATTGAAATTTTGGGATTGGATTTCGCAATATTATATGTGCACTCTTGGCGAAATTTACAAAGCAGCTCTACCTCTTGGGTTGAAATTGGAAAGCGAATCGAAAGTTTTAGAAAATCCTACATTCAGCAATTTTGAGGCATTAAGCGATAAAGAAAAAATAATTTTAAGAAACTTAGACAAAGATAAAGGTTTAACATTTAACAAAATAAATTCTCTGTTGAACCAAAAACAATCTATCACAAATATTAAATCTTTGCTGGAAAAAAATGCAATATTGCTTGAAGAAAAACTAAAAAATATTTATAAACCAAAATATGAGCATTACTTAAAATTAAATCCGGAGTTTCAGGACGAAAAAAAATTGGAAGGGATTTTTAATTCCTTGAGCAAATCTCCCGCACAACTAAAAGCTCTTATGGCATTTTTACAATCTGCTCCGAGCATCGAAAAAGCAAAAGTTTCAAGTATAAAAAGAAAAGTACTTCTGCATAAATCAAACTGTAGCCAACAAATTGTAAATGAGTTAATAAAAAAGAAAATATTCTTAAACATAAAAAAAGAGATAAACCGGCTGGATTTTTCAGAAGTAGAAACAAAAGAACTTAACGAACTAAATGAAAATCAGCAGATTGCTTTAAAACAAATCAAAAAGGATTTTGACAAAAATAATGTGGTTCTACTTCATGGTGTAACTTCAAGCGGAAAGACAGAAATTTATATTCATCTGATTAGAGAATATTTACAAAAAGGGAAACAGGTTTTGTATTTGCTTCCTGAAATTGCACTTACTGCCCAAATTATCAATCGTTTAAAAAACATATTTGGAAATAAAATTGGAGTTTATCATTCAAAGTTTTCTGATTCGGAGCGAGTCGAAATTTGGAATCGCATACAAAATGTTGAAGATATAAATAGCTATCAAATTATTCTTGGGGTTAGATCATCGGTTTTTTTGCCATTCAGGAATTTAGGTTTGATAATAATTGACGAAGAACACGAAAATTCTTATAAACAATTTTCGCCAGCTCCACGCTACAATGCGCGAGATTCTGCAATAGTTCTGGCAAATTTTTTTTCAGCAAAAACATTGCTCGGAACTGCAACTCCTTCGCTCGAAACTTATGCTAATTGCATGAGCAAAAAATACTCTCTCGTTGAGTTAAAACAAAGGTACCTTGGCATTAACCTGCCGGAAATATTTGTTGCCGACACAAAAGAAGCATATAAAAAGAAGCAAATGAAATCGCACTTCACACCAATGCTTCTCGAAAATATTTCTGCTGCTCTAAAAAATAATGAACAAATAATTCTATTTCAAAATCGTAGAGGTTTTTCGCCATATCTGGAATGCAACTTATGTGCATGGATACCAAAATGTAACAATTGTGATGTTAGTCTGACTTATCATAAATATAAGAATTATTTGAATTGTCACTATTGTGGAGACGTTCAGGAAAGTATAAAAGTTTGTAAAGTATGTGGTAGCAGTAGTTTGCAAACTCGAGGTTTTGGTACTGAAAAAGTAGAAGACGATATTTCGATTTTTTTCGAAAATATTAAAATCAAACGGATGGATTTGGATTCTACACGCTCGAAAAAAGCATACGAAAAAATAATTAACGATTTCGAAAAAGGAAATATCAATATTTTGGTTGGAACTCAAATGATAACTAAAGGTTTAGATTTCGACAATGTTAGTTTGGTTGGAATTTTAAATGCCGATAATATGTTGAATTTTCCCGATTTTCGTTCGCATGAACGAAGTTATCAACTTATGGCACAAGTAAGCGGTAGAGCTGGTCGAAAAAATAAGCAGGGAAAAGTAATAATTCAGACAGCAAGCCCGGATCACCCGATAATTCAAAATGTGGTATCGAACAATTATTTGGCAATGTACGCAAATCAAATGTCTGAAAGGCAACAATTTAATTATCCTCCTTTTTTTCGTTTAATAAAAATTACAGTTAAACATAAAGACTTGAATGTTTTAAACCTTGCATCAAATCTTTTTGCAAGAAATATTCGTAATATATTTAAGGAAAGAGTTTTAGGACCAGAGTTTCCGGCAGTTTCAAGAATACAAAATTGGTATTTGAAAAATATTTTAATAAAACTCGAAAAAGAAAAATCGCAGCTATCAGCCAAGAGCATTTTGCAAAACGAAGCTAATTTAGTTCTTGGAATGGATGAATTTAAAAGTTTGAAAATAATTTTTGATGTTGATCCTTTTTAGGAAATTGGCTGTTGGCTTTTTGCTCGTGGCTATGGGCTAAAGGCTAATCCTACTAAATATTTCAGTAGTCGAAAAACCTTCAACAAAATCAATAGTTTCAACTTTTCCACCTTTAGCTTTTAAAATATCGTAACCAACTATATCTTCTATTTTATAATCGCTACCTTTCACGAGTATGTCGGGCTGAACAAGTTTTATCAATTCATAAGGAGTTTGCTCATCAAACAAAATAATATTGCTAACAAAACTCATAGCTGCAAGTATCAATGCCCTTGAGTTTTGTTCTTGAACCGGACGGTTTTCTCCTTTCAATTTTCTTACTGAATTATCTGTATTTAGACCAATTATTAATACATCCCCCAAATCGGCAGCTTGAGCTAAATATTCGATATGTCCCCGATGAATTATATCAAAACATCCATTAGTAAAAACAATTTTTTTTTCTTTAAAACGCCAATAATTTAGTTTCGATATTAAAGTAGTTTCAGTAAGAATTTTTGCTTTAATGTTTTGAAGTTTTTGCATTTTAGAAAAGTTTATTTCAAAGACTTTTTTCTCCTATTCACAAATAGCATTAAAATGGAAAAAGACCCGAGAATTATTACTAAAAATGCTTGCGATTCGTGTGTAATTATTGAGTAAACTGCACTGTCAACTTCATTAATTTCAAATAATGAAAGGCCAACTTTTACTAATTCGTGATACGAACCAATTCCGCCAGGTGTTGGAATTGTCATCCCTATTCCTCCAAATATCAGCATAAAAATAGAGTCCACAAAATTTAATACAGAAGTTGGTTCTATTGCAAAAAACACAACATAAGTCATAAGGATATACATCAACCAAATGAATAAAGTATGAAAAATGAACCATCTTCTTTTTCTCATATGAAAAACTGATTTGGCTCCTGTCATTACACCTTTTACAATTTCAAATATTTTTTTTATAAGTTCATATTCTCTCAACTTATTTCGATAAAAATATATTAAAAAAAGCGAGACAGTGCTCAGCGAAAATAGTATTAACCAAAAAAAGAAAAGATTGTCAAAAACTGTTGAAATGTAATTAAAAAAGGGATCAAGTATAGTTTCAAAAATAAATTTTCCGAATAGCTCCACTTTAAAGATTATAACAAAAATCATTAGGAGTATCAGCATTAAGAGGTCTGAGGCTCGCTCTACTATCACGGTTCCGAGAAGGGCATCGAAAGGAATTTTTTCAGTTCTGCGGAGAGTTTCGCAACGAGTAATTTCGCCAATGCGAGGAATTGCCATGTTGGCAAAATAGCCAATTGCCATAGCGTAAAATACCGAAGTCTTTTTTGGCTTATGACCTAATGGTTCTATTAAAATATACCAACGCAAGGCGCGACTTACGTAGCCCAATAGTGCAAAAAATAGTGAAAATAAAACCCATGAATAATTTGCACTTTTAATGTCTGTCCATAATTCTTCAAAATTAATTCCTCTGAATGCTGCATAAAGCAGTCCAATAGAAATTGATAGAAAAATCAAATAGTTGAAAATTTTTAAGACTATATTTTTCAATGATTATTGTATGAGTTTGTTGGTTGCTGTATCAGGGAAGACTAAGTTTGGTTTGAAGGTTTTAGCTTCTTCAAAATCCATAGAGGCATACGAAATAATTATTATAACATCGTCAATTTCTACTTTGCGGGCAGCAGGACCATTCAAACAAATCATACCGGTATTTCTTTTGCCTTTAATTACGTAAGTGTCAAGCCGTTCGCCATTATTGATATTCACTATTTGAACTTTTTCGTTTTCAATAATATTAGCAGCCTCCATCAAATCTTCGTCAATGGTGATGCTACCTACATATTGCAGGTTTGCTTCTGTTACACTAACTTTGTGTATTTTCGATTTTACAACTTCAATAAACATAATGCTGCAAAGTAAAATAAAAAATTATGAAGTATCAAATTAAAATTTTAGGGCTTCAATTCTAATAAACAATATTGTCAATAAGTCTCACATGGCCAAGAAAAACTGCAATGCACCCAACTTTATTGTTTTTTTCGTTCCAGGAATTTATCTTTTGCAAATTTAATTCATCTACAATTTCAAAATATTCGAGTTTTAGAATTGGGTTTGAATTGATTTTTCCAATTACCCATTTATTTGTTTCTGTGGGAGAATGAGTTTTTGCAAATTCTTTCGACTCGAATAAAACTTGAGAAATTGTTACGGCATTTTTTCTTTCGGATTCTGAAAGACGTTGATTTCTTGAACTCATTGCCAAACCATCTGTCTCTCGAACAATTGGGCAAGCATGAATTTTAACCGAAAGTTTTAAGATTTTCACCATCGCTTTTATGATTGCAAGTTGTTGAAAATCCTTTTGTCCGAAATACGAATTATCTGGCCTAACAATGTCGAAAAGACGGCTGACAACCTGAGCAACTCCATCGAAATGTCCTGCTCTGAATTTGCCTTCCATAACTTTATCCAAGTGTCCGAAATCGAATTTTTGTGTTGTAGGTTTTGGATAAATTTCTTGAACCGATGGAAAAAATAAAATATCAGTATTCACTTGTCTCAACAAAAGCGAATCGTTTTCAATGGTCCGTGGATATTTTTTCAAATCGTTCGGATTGTTGAATTGTGTCGGATTTACAAAAATGCTTACTACAGTAATATTATTTTCAATTCTCGATTTTTCTATCAAAGAAAGATGGCCTTTGTGTAATGCTCCCATAGTTGGGACAAAACCTATTGTCATTTTTCGCGCTTTCCAGAGTTTAAGTTCTGCTTGTAAATCTTTTATACTTTTGAATATTTTCATTAAATTGTAAATTTGAGCTGATTTGTTGAATGCTAGCAATTCTATAGTAATTTTTCCTTATCAAGTTGTCGGGAAATATTTTATCTGTAAAAATCTATTCGCATAGAAGCACTTCGAAAATGCCGTTTACAAAATTGTCATTGTCATATTTTGCATCGATGCGACCTTTCATAATATTATAAACTGTATCTATAGAAAATATCTCAATTGCTCCTTCCGAAAGTATCATATTTTCTTGCTCATCGTTGGTTATAGTTAAAGTTTGTATATTTTCATTTTCCGAAAAATTTAACTGAAGTTCGTATAATCCAGTTTTGTTCGGAATAATAAACAAAACATCATTCCCTGTGAAAGCATAGTTGCATGGGTCTAAACTTAGATGTTCGTAAAGTGCAATGTCGAGCATTTGTTGGCTTGAGTCGTTCCGAAAAGAAAAAGCATTTCCAGACCTATATATCCATTCTCTGCCGGAAATTTCTCCAGAAAGATCCTGCGAAAGAAAATTGTATTGATTTGTACTTTCTGGATCTTTCGAGCATGAGGAGGAAATTATTACTACAAAAAAACTTAGAGTCAAGAAATAAAAAGCTCGTTTCATAAAAGTCAAATACGAATTAATAAATTATAAGTCAATTAATAAAAACATTTCATAATTGATGTAGTTCATCTTATTTTGGTTGCTACTTTTTTAGATTTTCACAATTGGAAAATATGGGGACTTCTAAAAATAGTAAATTTCAAGGCGTAAGAAATTTAAAAACCGGAGTTTACTATTGTAAATGAGGATTTTAAAATTGCGAAACAACGAAGAAATTTGCATTTTTAGAGGGTTCCATAAGTTAATTCATAATTCATTAATAACAACTTGTCAGACTGAAATTTCCGTTAACAAAATTGTCATCGTCATATTTTGCATCCATTCTTCCTGTAATAATTTTATTAGCAGTATCGATTGTTAGAATTTCAAAAGCTCCTAAAACTGTTATTAAATTTTCAGTTTCCTCGCCTTCGGCATAAAAAGTTACCAGATAATCGGCAATGTCATACAAACCAATTTCCATTGGAGTGAAAAACAATAAAGATCTGCTTGCAATATTATATGAACAGGGGCTAATAGTATCAGTTCCAAAAATTCTAAAATCGAATAGTGGCGGATGGTTGAAATCACTTATAAACACACCGCCTGTTTCGTAAGTCCAACTTTCGCCAGCTATTTGTCCGGAAAGTTCCTGGTCTTCAAAATTGTATTTGTACTCGTCGTCGTCTTTTTTACAGGAATTTAGTAAAAGTATTATGCTGAAGCTGAAAAGAAATATAATTTTTAAATTTTTCATTTGCTTAGGGTTTTAGTGATTTATTTGAAATTGCCATTAAAGCAATATTAAACGTTATAAAGGCATAATTTATTTATGTTTGAGTGCTAATTGTCCGCAAGCCGCATCAATGTCTTGTCCACGACTTTTTCTAATTTGAACCAACATATTTTTGCTTTCTAAATAATTTGCAAAAGCAATGGTTTTTTCTTCTGCCGATTTTTTAAAATTACTATTGTCAATTTCGTTGTATTCTATTAGATTGATTTTTACGGGAATAGCTTTACAAAGTTCGGCTAATTCTTGTGCATCATCAATATTATTATTAAAATTTTCTAAAAGTAAATATTCAAAAGTAATTCGTTTTTTAGTTTTTTCATGAAAATATACTAATGATTCCATAAGGGTATCTATAGGGTATTTTCTATTGATAGGAATAATTTTATTTCTTTTTTCGTTGTTGGCAGTATGCAAGGAAACAGCAAGATTAAATTTTATATCATCGTCGGCTAATTTTTTTATCATTTTCGGAATTCCAACAGTCGATAAAGTAATTCTACGTGGCGAAAATCCAAGTCCTTTTTCAGAAATAATTCTATCAAGTGAGCCTAAAGTATTCTCATAATTTAAGAGTGGTTCACCCATACCCATAAATACTATATTCGAAAGTTTTGCATTGTAAATTTCCTCCGATTGTTTATTTATTTCAAAAACCTGGTCATAGATTTCGCCGGCAGTGAGATTTCTTTTAAATGCCATTTTTCCGGTTGCACAAAAGCTACATTTAGCATTGCAGCCAACTTGAGATGAGATGCAGGCAGTTGTGCGATTATCTGTTGGAATTAGAACGCCTTCAACATAGGTTTTATCTATAAGTCGAAAAACTGTTTTTATTGTACCATCGCTACTTTCTTGTTTTAATTCAGGAATAGCTTTATCAATAAAAAAATTTGTTTCCAACAATTCTCTTGTTGTTTTTGGAATGTTTTTCATTTCGAAAAAGGAGCCTATGGATTTTCTCCAAATCCAATCGTAAACTTGATTTATGCGAAATGTTTTTTCGTTTTCTTTTTTCAGAAATGAAACTAATTCTTCATATGAACAGTTTCGTATATTTTGTTTTGTTTTCATCGAATTTCAGTTTGAAATATGATTCTTGAATTTCAGGAATTGATTGAATTTTGTTTATATTTTATTAGTTCATCCATCAAAAACCTATTAGAATTTGCTCATCTTCATTGTCTTGCGTATCGTCAATTATTTGTTCATTCTGATTCTGTTTGTTGAATTTTTCGCAATCTAATTCTATATTAATTTCTTTAGCAGGTCTTTCGAAATCGACAGGAAAAATTCCGGAATTTGCGGTGTCTGCATAAACTTTTTGCTGATACATTCCATAAATTGGTAGAGCCATGTTTGCACCCTGCCCCAATTTGAGACCTTTGAAATGTATGCTACGAACTTCGCCGCCAACCCAAACGCCTGACACCAAATTTTGTGTAACTCCCATAAACCAACCGTCTGAATGATTGTCGGTAGTTCCGGTTTTTCCACCAATATCGTTGTGCAATTGATAACGCCAACGCAAGCGTCTTCCGCTACCTTCGGTAACAACACCTTTTAATAAATTGAGCATAAGATATGCTGTCTCTTCATTAAAAGCTTCTATTTTTTTTGGTTTGAAAGTTGAAACTATATTTCCGTTTTTATCTTCTATTCTGGTAACAAAAATTGGTTCTGTATAAACTCCCTTGTTTGCAAATGTACTGTATGCACCAACCATTTCGTAAAGAGTAACATCCGATGTTCCCAGAAAAATTGATGGTACAGGATCAATATAACTCTTAACTCCCATTTTTCTGGTAATATCGACAACTGCGTGCGGATTAAATTGCTTTAGCACCCATGCCGAAATATAGTTTACAGAATTTGCAAGCCCCCATTTCAATGAAACCATTTTTCCATCGAACTCCGATTTAGAAGAGTTTTTTGGTGTCCAAGAGCTGTCGTTCACATAAAAAGTTGTTGGAATGTTCGGGACTTTATAACATGGGGAATAACCTTCCTGCATGGCAAGTGTATAAAGAAATGGTTTTATGGTTGAGCCAATCTGACGCTTGCCTTGTGTAACGTGGTCGTATTTGAAATAACGGTAATCGCCGCCACCAACATAGGCTTTTACGTGTCCGGTGTGTGGGTCCATAGACATAAAACCTGCACGCAAAATAAATTTATAATATCTTAAAGAATCTAAAGGAGTAAGAACTGTGTCGATATCTCCATTCCAAGAAAAGACAGTCATTTCAGTAGGTGTATCAAATTTTCTCTTAATCTCTTCGAGCGATTTCCCTTGTTTTTTCAATTCTCTATATCTATCGGTATTCTTCATTGATCGTTCCATAATTCTTTCGAATTGCTCATCGCTAATGTCGTCAGAAAATGGAGGATTTCTGGTTTCGTGCAATTCTTTCGACAATTCTGCTTGCAAATATCCACCAAGATGCTTTTCAAGCGATTCTTCACCAAATTGCTGAAGACGCGAATTTAAGGTTGTGTAGATTTTGATACCGTCTTTATAAAGGTTATAATTTGTGCCATCGGGTTTGAAATGTTTTTTGCACCAGCCAAAAAGAGCATTTGTTTCCCATGCTATAGAATCTTCCTTAAATTTTGTGTAGGACCAATATCGTTCTTTTTCCGGCTTGTTGGAATTTAAAGTCGTACGTAGATATTCTCTAAAATGTGTTGCCATACCTTTGGCATGAGTTTGTACTCTATAATTCAGTTCGATAGGCAAAACAGAGATTGAATCGTATTTCTCCTGATCAATGAAGTTGTATCTTTTCATTTGCGAAAGTACAACATTCCTTCGCTTTGTCGATCGTTCAGGGTTTCTTACAGGGCTATATCTGGTTGGTGCTTTCAGCAATCCAACTAAGGTTGCAGCTTCCTGAACTTTCAAAGAATCGGGCAGGCAATTAAAAAATGTGCTCGAAGCCGATTTTATTCCATAAGCCTGACTCCCAAAAGGAACGGTGTTTAAATACATAACCAGAATTTCCTTTTTTGTATAGTTTCTTTCCAGCTTTACTGCTGTTACCCATTCTTTAAATTTTGTGATTGCAAGATTCCATGTCCGACGAATAGATGAATTATAGTTTGAAGTGTCTCGTGGGAATAAATTTTTGGCAAGTTGCTGTGTTATTGTACTTCCCCCGCCTGATGAATTTCCGCTTAAAACACCTTTCGAAACTCGAAGTAATGCTTTAATATCAATTCCAGAATGCTTTTCGAAACGAATATCTTCGGTGGCAACCAGAGCATCAATTAAATATGGCGACAATTCGTAATAATTTACAAATGAGCGATTTTCTAAATAATACTTCCCAAGAAGTTTTTGGTCGGAAGAATAAATTTCTGATGCCAAATTGCTTTTCGGATTTTCCAGCTCCTCGAAAGTTGGCATAAATCCAAAAAAACCTTGAGAAATCAATATAAAAATTGTGATGATTGATGCCATTGGTACAGTAAAAAGCAACCACATCAGCCACAAATATAATCTATATGAGCGTTTTTTCTTTTCCATCATTTCAAAATAATTGCTGCAAAATTAGTAAAAATGAATTATGAGTTATGAATTATGAGTTATGAATTTGAAATTTGGTGTACATTATTTGATTTCGTTTTTTTTACTTTCAGAAAATATAAACTATTTTATTGCTTGGAGCGGTGGTATGGGTAAATTTGAGATGTATGTCAGTTTGTTACAAGATAAAGCGAAGTTTACAACTTCGCTTAACTGGGGATTAATATTTCTTTTGTCTATTAATCACTTTTCCTTGAATGTTTTTTTTATAATAAATACTACCACCATAATTATAAACATTTCCTATTAATTTTCCATAAACCACCAAAGTTGAGTTTTTCTGCAAAGTAATCTGCCCTTTGACAAAACCTTCAATTATAAAATGAATATTTTCTGAAATAATACAGTCACCAGTAATGCTTTTTTTAACTTTTGTATGCTTTCTATATATGTAATTTTTATTTATGGGCTTGTTTATGATAACAAATTTTAGCTTTTTAGAATCATAGGTGTAATTTTTTGCACTATAATTAATTGAATTTGCCTTTTGTTTCTCAGAAGAGACTTTTAACAAAGAACTGTTATCAGGCTCAGAATTCCGTCTCATAGTAACACTCCCACTTCTAACAACATAACGATGACCTGTGTAAGAAACGTTAGGCTTTTCTTCGGAACTAGTTTGAAATAACTTTTTATTTTCAAGTTCTTTTGGTGTCGATTTGGATACTGGCTTTTTAAGAGGATAGAGTGTATGTAAAACTTTCAAAGAAGTCAATTGTATAAATTCGATTTTTTCAATAAGTCCTTCACCTTTTATTCTTTGCCACTGGTCTAATTTTGATTCAGAAGATATGATTCTAAAATAAACTCGCTGAATATATATCCTTTTTTCATTAGTTTGATTAATTTCATGTAATAATTCTTCAGCTTGTTCTGGGGACAGTTTCAGTGATGTAAATTGACTATAATTACTTACAGAGATAATTAATTTGCTATGTTTAATGACACCTTCATTGACGTAACCTCCACGTATAGTTGGATAAACAACAAATGCTTGTTGTTCAAAGTTATATTCTGGGAGCTTTATATTCTCATCGAAATATAACACATTTGAGGAGTTGAAATTGAATTTTTTGAATTCTGTTTTGAATGATTCTTTCCATAGTTTTGTGGTTCTTTTTTTTTCAAATTCATCAGCTTTATATCTACTACGTTTGTAATCGAAGTTTATGATATAATCTTCGAATATATCTTCTGATGTTTTATTTGATAATTTAGCTCTAATGAAAAAAGACAATTCAGAATTTAATTTACCATTTGGATCAGGAAAATTGAAATCTTCAAACTCATGGAATGAGCTTTTATTTGGTTGTATTTCATCTACCTGATTGTTTGAATTAGTTTGATTATGTACAATTCTATTATTGTATGTTGTAAAGATATCAGTCAGGTTATTATCAATATTATTTGAGATTTTTTTATGCCTATTTGGCAAAGAGTCGTTTTGATTTGAGCAATTATCAATACCAACCACAATTAGTCCTAATAGAATAATTATACCAAGGATACTATATAAACATCCACCTTCTTCATCAGGAATTAATGTTCCACTTGGCACTCTTATTCCCATTTTGAATTTGTTTAATTAGATTCGATTATTACAATAAGTATTATAATTTCAACAAATAAATCTCCAAACTGTGCAATTGTGATATCAGTCTTTGACTGATATTGTATATTCTATATGTTCTTTGCGTATCCATTTCGAACAAAGGTACAAATTATTCTTTTCACATTCTTGGTAGTTTTGAAAAAAAACATCAAGATTTGGTTACTTAAATTTTCTAAAATGTCTTAATTAGAATGTTACCCAGATACCAATCATTTTATTTCCTGCTTCAACTTTTAACTTTACAAACTTTACAAACTCCCTACTTCTTCAACCAAGACCGAGCATCCTTAGAAATACAGACTTTTCCTTCAGCAAAATAAATTTCGTGATTCGAAATAATTTTTTTTAGCTCATAGTTATAGTTCACCATAATGCCTGCAGATTGTTTTAGTCCTTTTTCGGAAGTGTCGCCAAGCCAATTTATTTGCTGAATTTTAGAGCCATTCGTCAAATGAAAATGAGCAACCGGATCGAAAGCATTGTTTTTCCTCTTTTTCGAATAGAGTAAATAGTTGGCACATAATCGCATCAATGGCTTTTTAAGGAAATTCGATAGAGTTTCATTTTTGTACCAACTTGTATTTAGAATTTCAAGCAAGATGTTTTTAGCGTCTTTAGATTCTGAATATTTCTCAAGATTTTTTATTTCGCTTTTTGTAATTAACTCCTGAAATTTTTCGGAAGGATAATTTTCTAAGCAATCTCTGAATTTAGGAATTGGAGATAAGGTTGCAAAATTTTTCAAATTTGGAAACTCTGCCGATAGTTCTTTTACTACCCTTTTTATTAGAAAATTCCCGAAGCTAATCCCTTTCAATCCTTTTTGAGTATTTGAGATAGAATAAAAAATTGCTGTATCGGCAAGATTTGGATTTTCAGGCGGAATATTTTTGTCTAACAGATTTTGAATATTATTTGGCAGACCTTTTACAAGTGCAATTTCGATAAAAATCAAAGGATCATTTGGGACTTTGTAATGAAAAAACGCATACATTTTTCTATTGGTTAGAAGTCTGTATTTTAAATCTTTCCAAGAACTTATCTCATGAACGGCTTCATATTCCATAAGTTTTTCGAGCAGAATTGCCGGAGAATTCCAGGTTATCTCCTCCAAATCTAAAAGGTTAATGTCGAAATAAGTTATCAATAGATTTTTTATATCGCTGTCGAGTTTTCTCAGTCGTGGCATTGTCGGAATTAGTGGAATTAAATCGCGCCGCATATCTTTCAAGAAAAGAAAACCATTGGGCAATTTCACAAGCTGCCTTAAAATTTTCACTCGTGGCGGAACCAATGACTTACTTAGCTCAAGCTCGGCATTTATCCGTTCATTTTCATCATTAGAATTTTTAAGATTGTTAATCTTTTCGTTCAAAATTGAGGTATTTACATCGAAATATCGACCAAGGATTCTGAGAAATCTGCTTTTCCCTTTTTTCGACAGATTTATATAAATAATCCCGAGATGAATAATCTTCGATTTTTTTGAAATTTCTCCGACTTTTTCATTAACACATTCTACCATTAATTCTCTCAGAAGAGTTTCATCGCTTTTTGGCAAATCCGGTTTTATCTGTATTTTGAAATTGCCCGATTCGTCCCAAGCTGTTTTTATTTTATTGATGGTTTCTTTGCTAATTCCGGCAATAGAATCGTCAAGTTTTATTAAATCCTCTTTGTGTCTCGAAAATATTTTCATATAAATTATTCAAAATTATATTTAGCTAAAAATACATTATTATTATATGAATTGCAAGATTTATGAATAGATTATTTTTAACAACTTTATTGTAGCAAATAAGCTTGAATTATGTTTGTGTAAATTTATCACTCAACATTTTCCGGAACAATCTACCTATCAGCAAATTCCTTAAGTTTTTTCTTCCCAAAACGAATTATATAATTTGTTTCCCAGTGTGGAAGTGCTTGTTCAATTGTTAGAGCAAATTCATTTATTAGCTCGGGATAATAGCAGGTAATTTTATCGATTATGACGATAGAAAAGTATTTCATATAGGCCGGATACTTTTTCGACCGTATAAACTTTATGCCTTCGTCAACTAAAATTCCTTGCTGCTTTTCATCGCTAATGTCATAATTTTGAACTATACGCAATGCTCCATGAATCTGGCTGTGGTAAAGCATTTTTGGCAGTTTCTCTATTATCTGGGGCAAGTATTTTATTAGTAGTTTTTTGTGAGTATTCGCTATCTTGAACAGCACCCAACCGGCATGCCAGCAAATTTTTTTTTCGTCGGTAAGAAAAACTCTTACAAGCAAATCAAGAACTGTTGGATCATTCAGAGCCATTTCTTTCAATTCCATAGTATAACTTTTACCAGCCAATAATAGCAGTTGATAAATATCATCGCTCATCCAGGTTCTTGCTATAGAATCCTTTTTTTTCATTTAAATTTTTACAAAAATAAAATTTTGCAAGATAATATTATTCTGGGATTTTGGTGGTTGACTTATGGCTGTTGGTATAGTTAAACAGTATCTGTTCGCTCAAAATTAAACTTTGATTCAAATTCTCACTTTTTCATTTCTTACGAAAAATCTCTATATTTGAAAATGTTTAAAACGTTTTATTAATTAAATATTTTGATATGAAAACACAAAGATTAATCTGTTTTGCAATTGTCTTATTATTAATTAGTAGTAGTTGTGCAACCTTCAAATCGTCGATGGATGGAAAATATGAAAAGGAGGCAGAAAAAAATTATAATGCCGAAAGAGTCGATGTATTGTTTATTTTCAGTCATTACAGGCAAACCAAAGGATTTGATGCTGTACCAAAACTTGACCCAAGACCTGTAAATGGATTCGAAGAAATATTTGTGGATGCCATGACAGAAATTAGCAATATTTCTTATTATTCAGTTTTTACAGATCATGCTTCTGATGTAAACATCTCGAAACGTCGTCGTATGAAAGACAGCCTGATGAATAGTCATGATTATATTATTAAAGTCAAAATACAACGTGAAAAATCATTTGTAAAATACTTTTTTGCCACTGTTGGTGCAGTTGTTAGCGCTACCCTGCTGCCGATGCCTTTCAAGTATGAATATACAGCAAAAATTGAAGTGCTTGATTCAAATAGAAAATTGATTAAAGCTTACGAACGTAAAATGGAGATAACAAAATGTTGGCAAACCTTTATGTTTTTTCTATATCCATTTAAAAATGAAGAGAGGCAAAAAGGACTACTATATGTTGAAATCCTTCATGATGTTTTTAAACAAATTGAATCGGAAAAAATTCTCAAGAAATAGCTTAACACAAAATTTCAGTTAGAGCTAATAACATTCGAAAACTAAAGGTAAACTTTTGTTATTGAATTCTGTTTTTGCAAAAGAGCTATAAGAATTTATAGTGTCAAATCCGGCTTTTTGCAGCGCCTTTATAATTTGTTTTCTTCTTGCAGGAAAAAGTTTGATATTGTTTTTGATAATTTCTTCGGTTTCTTTAATGAAAAGGATGGTCGAAAAATCTAACATATTATTTTCGTCAAGGCTATAGAAACGTTCAAATTTTATTATTTCATTTTCAATAGTAGGTAAACTTTTCAGTTTACTGTCGAAAACATAATCGTAATTTATTAATTGAAATAAAAATTTTCCGGTTTTCTTCAGAACAAATTTAGTATTCCTGAAAAATGCTTCAATTTCTTCCATATTTTGTAAATGAACAAGCGTATTTCCGAAACAGCTAACAATATCGAAAGAATTTTCGGGAAAGTTTTTTTCAATTTCTAACATTCCAATTTTGCAGAAACTAATTTTCTTATTTCCGACTTTCTTTTTTGCTGAAGCTATCATTTGGCTATTTGTATCTATAGCCGAAATTTTTGCGAAATAATCGCAAAGACTTATTGCCAAACTACCAGTTCCACAACCAATATCCAGGAGGCTTTGTTCATTTTTGTTTTTTTCCGAAAAAGATTTTATAAAAGAAACTTGAGAATTATTGAGTGGAAAAACCTCATCGTACTGTTTCGAAATTCGTGAATAAAAATCCATATTTTCTATTTATTGAACAATTGCATTTGTTTGCAAAAATAATTAAAAGTATGCAGTATTCATTGGTTAACAAAAACTTATATTATATTTGGCTATTTAAATTTTGAAAAATAAATATTTAATGAAAATAGAATCAAATTTGGATAACGAATTTTGATAAGAGACTTGCAATCTCAATAGACTTAACTTAATACAACACCCAAGGAATGAAGTTTTCAGAACTACAGTTAGATAAACAATTATTAGAAGCAATATCATATATGGGCTTTGAAACAGCCACAGAAATTCAGGAAAAGGTTATACCAATTATTCTTGAAAACAGGGATGTAATTGCATGTGCCCAGACCGGCACCGGCAAAACTGTTGCATTTGTTCTTCCTGTTCTAAACAAATTGATAGGCAAAAACAACAAATCTATAAATACATTGATAATTGTTCCGACCAGAGAATTGGCGATTCAAATAGAACAAGAAATACAGGGGCTTGCATATTTCATATCGGTAAGTTCGAATTCTGTATATGGTGGCGGCGATGGCAAAGATTGGGTTGCCCAAAAAGATGCTCTTCAAGGCGGAACCGATATTATTGTTGCGACACCTGGCAAGCTGTTGTCTCATATTATGTCCGGAAATGTTAACTTCAACGATTTGAAACATTTAATCCTGGATGAAGCTGACAGGATGTTGGATATGGGATTTATTGACGATTTACAGAAAATTATTTCCTATCTTCCCAAAAAACACCAAACTATGCTTTTTAGCGCTACTATGCCAAAAAGTATTCGTCAATTGACAAAAAAGATTTTGCATAGTCCGGACGAAATATCTTTGTCGATTTCTAAACCTGCTGAAGGAATCGATCATAAAATATATTTATGCTACGACACTCAAAAAGTGAAAATTATAAGTCATGTTTTGAGCGAAAATAAAGACTATGATAGCATCATCATTTTCAGCTCTACAAAAAGTAAAGTAACAGAAATTGTAAGATCACTTAACAAGTCAGGTTTCCCGGCACAAGGGATTTCTTCAAATTTAGATCAGGAAAAACGCGAAGAAGTTTTAAGAGGATTCCGCTCTAAACAAATACGTATTTTGGTTGCTACAGATGTTATGAGTCGAGGCATTGATGTGAAGGAAATAAATATGGTCGTAAATTTCGATGTCCCCAACGATGCCGAAGATTATGTTCATCGGGTAGGACGAACTGCTCGTGTTAACACAAAAGGTGAGGCAATTACTTTGGTGAACGAGAAGGACATGTATCTAATGAGGAAAATTGAACATCTGATAGAATATTCTATTCCGAAATATCAACCCCCGAGCAAAATAGGTGCCGGACCCGAATGGAAAGATGGAAATCAAAAATCTCGTAAAAAGAAAAGTTTCCATAATAAAAAACGGAATTTTAAGACGGGGAATCGGAATAATATATCTTAGACTTTTTTTTTGAAAAAGGGAATTTGCTTTAATGCATATATTTTTGACATATGAGCATAGAACCAAATCATATAAAATCAATGTCCAATTGTACCAGAATATAAGCCAAAAGTTAAAAATTTGAGGTAGATAGAAGTGTGCAGTCTTAACCCAACTGGGAAATCAACCATTAACAAATGTTGATTTCCCAGTTGGGTTAAATATTGTTTTCTGTTTTTTTGAAACTTCACTTACTATCGGTTTTCCATCTTTTGCAATATGATTGATTTTAATTTTTCTTAATTCATAAAGCAGTTCTTTTATAGTGTAGGTTTTGAATAGTTTATTTTGATTCATAACTCTGATAATTTCATAATATATCACTAAAGAAATGAACATTACAAATAGTTTTCCTGTGGTTGTGTGGTCATTATGTGTTCTTAATCTTTTTCCATCCATTTCATTTTTAAGCACATCAAAAACTTTTTCAACCAGATCTTTATTTCTATAATGAGTTAATACCTCTTCGTGTGACATTCCTGTTTTGTTTGTTGCCAAGATGTAATAACCTGATCTTGATAGTGAAGAATTAATATTACGAATATTTCTTTTTGCTTTTTTCAGGCTAAAAGGCAATGGTTGAATAAAACTTATACAACAATCTTTGTCGTTCATTTCTAAAACATTTGCTGTACTAAAAAAGCCTCTGTCTAAAATAAAAAGGAAGTCGTTCAATCCAAAATTAGTTAAATACTTTTTGCAATTCTTCAAAGTTGTAACATCAACAATGCTACCAGGATACAAACAATAGTTAACTGGCAATTTTTTGTCTTCGCAAAAAACCATTCCAAGATTTATCTGAGGTAAATTTTCTTTATCTCTATTATATCCCCATTCTATAAAATCTATATTTGTTGAATAACTTGAAATAGATGAAATGTCAAAAAACAATGCTTTATCAGGATTAATGTGTTGTGCCCATTTTTCCATAAAATCAAAACGTCGTTTTTCATCACGACCAATTGCTGCAAATAGATTTGATATAGCCGAGGAGTCTAATTTATTTGTATCTGGAAAATAGTTTTCATCTGCCCAATAATGGTACAAATAAAAAGGTGTTCCTTCCATGACCTCATAAAGAGAAAGTGCAATTATTTCTTTATAATTTTCCGGAAAACACTTTAATAATTGATATACAATTCATTTAATCATATATGGTTATTAACCAATATGCAGATTTTAGGATACTTGTGGGGAGGATTGAGAAATTAGTATTGTCCCAAAATTATCTGTAGCCTTGATTTTTGTTTCTTTTTATCAAGAAAAAGAAAACAAAATTAATCTAAATTGTTAATATTCAGTACGCAATAACATGTAAAAATGCAATTTAGCATTTTAGCTTACAGATAGCTATCACCAAAACATTTCTCTTCTCCACCTCAAAAAATGATTTAGCCATAAAGGCTGGTGAAGATTCATTTGTAACAGTAGCCTAAAGATTACGGCTATTAAAATTAATTTAACTAATCGATTTATTGAATAGTTACAAATAATTTATTTTTGATGAGATTTCTAATTTCTTTCATGCAGTAAATGCTTTTGCATTAGACAAATGAAAAAAATCGAAATATCGCAATCCCGAATTTGGGCTTAATTTTGAACTGTTCTCTTAGAGACACTATATATAAATAATCTTGCAAAAACTATTCTTCGAGGTATTTTATAACCTCTACGGGGCAGCTTTCTGCAGCCTCTTTTATATCATCTTCATTACCGTCAAATTTAGCATCGGGCAAAACAGTTGATTCATCTTCAACAACAAATACTTCGGGTGAAGTATCTTCGCAAAGACCGCAAGATGTGCAACCGTCTTCTATCCATACTTTTTTTATAGCCATTTTTTTATTTTTATTCTATTAATAATTGGTTCAAAGAAAGTAAATGTTTTTTAAATTAAAATATTTCTTTATAACAAAAGTTTACCAAGTGCTGCAAAAACCTTAAATTAAAATTATTATACATAAATTAATCACTAATGGGCAATAAAAATTAATACAACTTTTTTAAATCATATTATCAAAACCCATTTCCATTTGTTCTTGTTTTTGGCTTTCTGAAATATTGCCTTTTACATACGCAACTCCATAGTTCTCGAAGAAGTTTTCCATCTGAAGTACAATTCAAACTTTCTTATGCCTGATGAACCACTCCCGATTTTTTCGGGATACCGTATATCTTATTTAGATTTCTTTAGCCTCTTTGCCTCTTTTTTTTCTTTTGGAGTTTTAGAGGGTTCTTTTTTAACGTTCTTCTTTGTGTCTTTTCCTTTTCCCATGATATTTTATTTTAAATATTTATTTTTAGATATTTTAATTTAGATGCATTTCCATTAGTTCTGACAAGAAATTCTACTCTTATAAATCTTTTATAAATTAAGTACAACATTAGTATATCCGGAATTTTCCAGATATTTCTTCCACAATTAAATTTTTTCAATTTCATTTTTCAAATATAACTATTTCATCATAATTATATCATCTTATCAAAAACCATTTTCATTTGTTTTTGTTTTATTAGAAATAATTATATTTGAGAATTATTAATTATTTATAGAGAACTTTTGAAAATATTACTGAATTGGCTGGTTTGGGTTTAGTTCAACTGAGCGATAAGATATTAAGTGGCAGGAATGTTAAAAATCTATATTTGAAATTACAGTAAATCATGTCTTCAGAAAAAAATCAACCAGAAAAAGCGAGGCTACATTCTCGAAACAAAAACCGAGGCAGATACGATTTAAACGCTTTGACTAAATCTACTCCTGAATTAAAAAATCATTTAGCCCTTAACAAATACGGTATAGAATCAGTAGATTTTTCAAACCCACATGCTGTTAAACTTTTAAACACAGCAATATTAAATCATTATTACGGAATAAAGAACTGGGATTTCCCAGACGAAAACTTATGTCCCCCCATACCTGGAAGGGCTGATTACATTCATCATATGGCTGATTTATTAGCCGAAAACAATTTTGGAACAATCCCAACTGGCGATAAAATCACTTGTCTTGATATTGGTGTAGGGGCAAGTTGCATTTACCCAATTATAGGAGTTGTAGAATACGATTGGAAATTTATCGGATCTGATATCCACCCAAAAACAATTGCATCAGCACAGAATATTGTCAATTCTAATTCATCAATTAAAGAAAAGATTGAATGTAGATTACAAAAAATATCAAAACAGGTTCTTTTTGGCATAATAAGCAAAGAAGATAAAATTGAATTAATCATATGCAATCCTCCTTTTCATTCTTCGATTGAAGATGCTCAAAAAGGAACTCGACGAAAAATAAAGAATCTATCTGGCAAAAAAGTAAAGACACTTGATCGCAATTTTGCAGGAATCAGCAATGAACTTATATGTGTTGGCGGAGAAAATAAATTTATTCAGAATATGATTAGAGAAAGTGAAAAGTTCTCTAAAAACTGTTACTGGTTTTCAACTTTAGTATCAAAACAATCTAATCTTAAAGGAATTTATAAATATTTAGAAAAAATTGAAGCTAATCAGATAAGAACGATTCTCATGGGAACAGCTAATAAATCTAGCCGAATTGTAGCTTGGACATTCCTTTCTAAAGAAGAACAAAAAGAGTGGAGAGAAACGAGATGGAAAACTCTACTATAGAATTAACTTGTAACATGCTAAACTAAGGCAAAATAAATAATCTTAGCGTAAAGGTGCGATATTATTAATCAAGAAAAATACTTTGCTATTTTTTAAACTCGTAAAGTAGAATTAGTTACAATAATTTATTTTTGATGATATTTCTATTTTCTTTCATGCAGTAAATGCTTTTGTATTAGACAAATGAAAAAAAACAGAAATATCACAAAAAGAGATGTTTTTAATTTTGAACTGTTTTCTTAGAGGCACTATCTACATACCCTGCAAAATTCGTCTCAAAGCCGGGCAACATTAAACCATCATATCAAAAACCATTTTCATTTGTTCTTGTTTTCTAGAATTAATAATATTTGAGAATTATTAATTATTTAGGTAGGCTGGTTTCATTTTTAATTATATTCTTCCTTCCTCCTTTAACAAGTAACCAAATTGCAAGTCCAAGCTCACCGATCGCCATTGGCAGAGCCAATATCATATTCAATGTGTTTACAAACTCAGAATCTGGACTTATCAATTTGAAAAAATGGATAATTACATATGAGACTCCTGCTATCAATGCTAAATACCATAGAATTTTAGGAATCCTACTATGTAATTTCATTAATATTCCAATTAGGATAATGTGAAATCCAAATACTATTAATCCGCCATTCCAAATAGATTGAAATAATTGAAAATTTGTACTTATTGTTTGATTCGTAAGTTCAGTTACATTCAAGTTTTTGGTCAAAAAAAACGTTGCTATTCCAAATATAAATGTGTAAGCAAGTCTTAGAATTCCTGATGCTAAAGACATTTTTCTATTGTCATCTTTGAAGTATTCGTAAAGCGTGAAGGATACTAATAAATCCAAAATAATTATTATCAGTATTCCCCATAGCATACTTCGATATAATCCAAGATTCTTGAGGATATTGTCATTTAGAAATTCAATTTGGTCAGCCTGATAAAATTCTGAAAATGCATATCCTACAGAGAACATTGCGATTATTGCCATAAGGATTAATGACCATCCTGTTGTTATTGCAACTTTCCTTTTATTCATATTTTTTGTTTTCATATTTGTCGCTTAAAATAGCATATCTGCATATTTCTTTATTATATTTTTTAAATATAACTGTTTTATAAAATTCAAATAATCTTATCAAAAACTATTTCAATTTGTTACTGTTTTCGAGTTTCTGAAATGTGCAGATAAATCATTGTAGTTTCAATTTTTGAATGGCCAAGCTGTTTATATTCTTTTTTATTATGTTTTATTCAAAGGTAAGCTAAATCTGAAATCACTTCCTTTTCCTTCTTCGCTTTCCACCCAAATATGCCCACCAAGTCTTTCCACAAATTCTTTGCAAAGGACTAATCCTAAGCCAGAGCCTTTTTCTTTTGTAGTACCAAGAAATGTTATATTTGAAGATATATCAAATAACTTTTTACGTGTTTCGTCATTCATCCCAATTCCATTATCGGAGATAGAAATTTCAACTTGGTTTTGTTCTGAAATTCCATTAACATTGATATTCCCTCCCGGATTCGTAAATTTGATTGCATTGGAAATAAGATTTCGCAAAACTGTCTTCACCATATTTGCATCGGCATAAGCTTCAATCTCCTCTGATTGAATTAAATTTAATGATATGTTTTTAATTTTTGCCATTAAATTTGAAGATTCAATTATTTCCTGGATAATTGATAGCAAATTTATTTTTTCAGGCTTGAAACTAATTTGTCCGGTTTGAGATTTTGCCCAATCTAATAAATTATCAAGTAAAATTAATGTATTTTTGGCTGATGAATTTATTATGCGTGAATGCATTTCAGATTCTACAATATCAGAATTTTTTGCATTCTCAATTAACAATTCAGAAAATCCTAAAATACTGTTAAATGGACTTCTTAAATCGTGGGCAATGATTGAAAATAGTTTGTCTTTGGTTACATTAAGTTCTCTTAACTGTGTTTCACTTTCCTTTAGGGCTTCTTCCGATTTTATTCGTCTGGTAATGTCTTTCCCAAAAAAAGATGCCCCTATGACTTTGTCGTCAACAACTATTGGATTCAAATGAACTTCAATATGAATTGTCCCGTTCTCTACCTCAATCTTGTCGATAAATGAAAACATCTCATTGCTCAACACCCTGTCGTAATGTGATTTCCATAGTTGTCTCATCGGTTTAGGTAGTGAAAGTAAAAGATTTACACCAGGCCCAAGGCGAACGCCAAAAGTAGTATGAAAAGCAGATACAAAAACATCATTGGCAAATAGAATTTCATAGGAGGAATTTATAGCCCATATACTATCAGTGGTATTTTCTAAAATAGCTAATATATTTGCTCTGCTCTGGAGCAGAATTCTATGCGTTTCTTTTTTTTCGGTAATATCTGAACTTATCCCGGATACACCTGTAGCTTTACCATTTAAAATAATCGGATTTAGGGAAACTTCATAGTAACGAAGTTCTTTCCCCACTTGATTGGAAATTTCGAAAACAACTCTTTCTCCTGAAAGTGCTTTATCGTATTTCGATTTCCAAAATTCTAACAACCCGGGAGTAAGGATATTCAACGAATTAAGTCCTTTCTGTAACTCGACATTGAATGTTGCAAGATATGCTTCTTTAAAAAAGTTGTTAAAGATAATGTAGTTATAGTTATTGTCGATTGACCATATTGATTCATCGCGGTTGTTTATCAGCGAATTGAGATTTGATTCGCTTTCTTCTACTTTTTCTTTTGCACTTAATAACTCCGTTTCTCGTTTTTTTTCTTCGTTATGAGCTGAAGAATGCAATCGAAGATTATCATTTTGCTTTTTGAGTTCAGCAATCTGATCTTCTAATTCTTGATAGGTCGGTTTATCATTTATTTCCATTTGTCCTTATTTCTTTTATTAAAATGTGAACATATATCATTTAAGTTCCAATTTTTGCCCTATTTGCATCTTGTTTAAGACGACAAATTTTGGAGAGTAGTCCCACCAAGAATCGAACTTGGATCTAAAGTTTAGGAAACTTTTATTCTATCCATTGAACTATGGGACCCTTCAATATTTTAAAACCGCGAAATTAATTATTTTCTAGTAATTTGAATAGTTCATCAAGTTTTGGTGTCAAGATAATTTCTGTTCTTCTGTTCTTTCTGCGGGCTTCTACTGTTTTGGCAGGATCAATAGGCATAAATTCGCCTTTGCCAGAAACTGTTAGTCTTGTCGGACTTATTTTCGATTTGGCTAAAATAATTTTTACAATAGAAGTTGCTCGTTTTACACTCAAATCCCAATTGTCTTTAATATCGCCCTTGCCGTTAAATCGAACATCGTCGGTATGTCCTTCAATCATAATATTAATATCCGGATTTTGTTCTAAAACTACTGCAAGTTGTTCAATGGCTTTTTGTCCTTTAGGATCAACATTCCAGCGCCCCGATTTGAAAAGTAACTTTTCTTCGAGCGAAACATAAACTTTGCCATTTCTTTTTTGAATAGTCAATCCATCTTTTTCAAATTGATTTAGAGCTGAGGCAACTTTATCTCTCAAAGCATTCACAGCAGAATCTTTGGCAGATAGCATATTTTCAAGCTCAATTAGTCGTTTACTCTTTTCATTTAGAATTTTATTGTTTTTCTCTAAGTCTGCCTGAAGTTTTTCATTATTTGCTTTTTTATCGTTTATGGCTTGTTCCAATTTTTGCAATTCGTCTTCTCGCTTTTGCAAATCTTCTTGAGCGGCTTGCAGTTGAGCCAACATTTTTTTCACCTCTTCGGTATTTCCTTCAATCAGTTTACTTTGATTATCTATCAACTCATTATTGGTGTAAAGTGCATTTTCGTATAGCCTTTTATACTTTCTTACATTGGCACTCAAATTGGAAGTGTCCGATGCAATTTTTTGAAATTTTGCACTCAATGCTCTAATTTCTGCACCCATTTCTGTAGTATCTACAATAAGTTTTTCGTTGCTGGTTTTTACATCGGTGTTTTCGCTTTTGCAACTATTATTTTTGGTTTCCAACTCCTTAAATTGATTGAGCGGAACACATGAAATACTAATTCCGGAAATAATCAGTGCAAGCAATAAGCTCTTAAATATCTTAATCATAATTTCTTCAAATTAATTATTGCAATAAAAATAATAAACAAAATGCAAAAGTATAAATTGTATGACTTTGTGAAAAATTAAATTTATGGCAATTAATTTTTGTACTATAACACTAATCTTCAGCAAGAGATTATAATATTCAAGCCAAAATTCTGTTTCCAAAAAATATTACTTTTGCATCGAAATTTTAAAATAATAAAAAATGTTAGAGACAATATTAAAACATAGAACAATAAGAAAATATAAGGATACTCCAATAAAACCGGAAATATTGGAAAAAATTCTTGAAGCAGGTTCAAGAGCTTCAACAACTGGCAACATGCAGGTTTACAGCATAGTAGTTACGAAAGGAAAAGAGCTGAAAGAAAAACTTTGGGAATCGCATTTCAAGCAAGATATGGTGAAACAAGCCCCGGTAGTTTTAACTTTTTGTGCCGATTTCAATAGATTTAACAAATGGTGCAAACAAAGAAATGCAGAGCCCGGATACGACAATTTCCTGTCGTTCTACACAGCCTCGATAGATGCTTTGCTGGCTGCACAAAATGTCGCAATTGCTGCCGAAGATTTTGACTTGGGAATTTGTTATCTTGGAACTACAACATATATGGCCGAAAAAATTATCGACATTTTGAACCTCCCAAAAGGAGTTGTGCCTGTAACTACTTTGGTGCTTGGTTATCCCGACGAAAATCCTGAACTGACCGATCGATTACCTTTGAACGGAATAATTCATGAAGAGACTTATCAGGACTATTCTGAGAAAAATCTCAACAATATTTATAGCGAAAAAGAAGCTTTAAAAGAAACTTTAGATTTGATTGAAGAAAACAAAACAGAAAATCTTGCTCAAATTTTTACCGATAAAAGATATACTAAAAAAGACAATGTTTTCTTTTCAAACTCATTTCTGAAAATAATTGAAAAACAAAATTTTATGAATAATGAAATTTAGAAATTGAGCTAAACCAGAAAAGTCAGAAATTGAAAATTTGCAAAAAATAATGCCTCAAATTCACGGATTTGTACAAATATTAAATCCGTGAATTTATGAAAGTTATCATATAATAATATTGAAATGTTGCAGACGAAAATTTTCCTAAAATATTTCACAATAAGTGTAGTTCTAATTTTTATTATTTCTGTGGTTTTTCTTTCAAATAAAACTTTGCTGTTTTTTTTCCCTGATAAAATTTGGGCTCATAAGGTTAACAATATTGAAAAACTCGAAGAAGCTTCCAAAAAATATGCAGGAATAGAACTCGATGTAGTTTTTCACAAAAAAACAAACTCTTTCGATGTTAATCATCCGCCCGATAGTTCTATAAATCTGTCATTGACTGAATTTTTTCTTTCACAAAAAAACAGTGTTTCGAATTGTAAATATTGGATTGATTTTAAAAATTTGGATTATGAAAATAAAAAGCTTTCTGCAGATAAGTTAGATTCAATTGCAAATGTGTTTGAAATAGACAAAAAAAATATCATCATAGAATCTATCAGTCCAAAATTTCTAAAACTCTTTGACGATAAAGGATTTTTAACTTCTTACTATTTGCCAACAAATTTGAATTTGCTTGACGATAAAAATCTTGAATCTGTTTTGAAAACTATTAATACCAATATTTCCACTTTTAAAAACACATACATTTCATTCAACTATAAAGACTATGAGATAATAAACAGACGATTTCCCTACAAGAAAAAACTAACTTGGTTTACCAATTATGGCTCATTAAATAAAATCAGCGCAAGGATTTTGTTATTCGAAATTTCGATGGACGAAAATGTAGATATTTTACTCATTCCTTTAAAGTAACAAAATGAAGAAATTTAATAGTTTTCTGATTGTTCTAAAGGAAATCTACAATCCATTTATTGTCGCTTTAGCTTTTGCCCCATTAATTGTTGGGCTTATTGTGGATGCTAGTTTGTTCGACAGCAGGAATATTATTACGAATATCATTTGGATTCCAATTTTTACAGTAGCTTTTATTTTATCTAAGAAAAGGATTGTATATCAGATAGTTTGCTTGCTATATTTTATTTTGGGTCTTGTTGAAATTTCTCATTGGATTATTTTACAAGGTCCTGTTACAATAACAAGTTTTTTAGTAATCTCAAATACTAATTTACAAGAAGCAATAGATTTTCTAAATCTAAAAGCTACGGTTGGCCTGATTGTTTTGGTTTTTTATACAATATTTTTCATTTTTACTTTTAAACGCAGACCTAAAATCTCCAAATCTAAATTTAAGCCCTACCTTATAGGAATTATTTTATTATTTTCTGCAATATTTATTCTCGAAAATGCAATTAATGAGCGATTAATTAGAAAAGGAATGCCACATATTGCAAAAGTTGTTTTTTCATTTATCGAAAAAATAAATTTGTATGAAGAAGCTATGCAAGAAATTGAACCTAAAATGGTTCAGGCAATTCCAACTTTGCCACAAAACCAGCAGACATTTGTATTGATAATTGGCGAATCGTGTAGCAGAAATCATATGTCTATTTATAATTACTCGAGAAAAACCAATCCAAAGCTCGAAAAGCGTAAGGATTTGTTTGTTTACGATAATGTAGTTTCACCTTATTCAAATACTTTAAACTCTGTTCTATCAATGCTTTCTGAATCAAATTTAGAGCGAAAATTAAATTTCGGAAAATGTGTCGATATAATTGATATTTTTTATTCTGCCGGTTTCAAAACCTATTGGCTTTCAAATCAATCGCCTATCGGAATTTGGGATAATCTTATAACTGTTTTTGCAAAAAAAGCTGATCACTACCGTTTTGTAAATACTACAAGCAATTCATCGTTTGAAGCAATGTTTACGACTTCATACGATTCTAAGCTCTTTAAACCATTTGCCAATGCTTTGAGCGAAAATGTTGCTAAAAAATTTATAGTTCTGCATTTAATGGGAAGTCACTCTTCATATTCAAAAAGGTATCCTACTCATTATGATGTCTTTAACGGAAGTAACAAGAAAGAAAAAATTATTGCAGAATACGATAATTCAGTTCTTTACAACGACTTTATTGTTGACAGCATTCTAAATATTTTAGATGAAAACGATTCCTTACATGAAAATTCGATTAGCTCTGCAATTTATTTGTCTGATCATGGCGAAAATGTTTACGATGAGCAAAATAAAATAGGACACGACTATTCAAAAAAATTACCAAAAGCTAATGTAGATATTCCTTTTATCATCTGGCTTTCACGGGAGTACATAAAATCCCATCCGCTAAAAGTAAATTTTGTCAGGTCAAATAGTCGCAAACCATTTATAACGGACGATTTGTTCCATTCAATAATTGATCTGATCGAAATTCAGACACCTTACTTTGAAGAAAAAAGAAGTATTTTCAACAAAAGATTTAATGACACTCGCCAAAGAATCTTGGAAGACGGGAAGGATTATGATGATGATTAATTGAATATTTCCCAATTTGTGATGGCAATAAAAAATTATAAATAATCAATGAAAAATCAAAAATCTATCTCCTAAGCAACCACAAACTTGAATTATCTTTCCTAAGAACGGATAGCTTATTTGTTGCTTCAAGTTTTTTCTCAAACGAAAATATTGCTACCCGGTATTTTCCTTTTTCTTTGGGAAGAACTTTTGCAGGAAATCCTTCATCAATTATTTGGTGGAAATATTTCTGTGCATTTTTTTCTTTCACAAAACTGCCGCCAATAATATGATAAAGTTTTGAATTATTAATATCAGTATCAACTAATTCTACTTTCGAATTTTGTTCAATATTTCTTTCAGAAAGTAATATTTCTTTTTCGTTAAAACTATCGCTTGCAATAACAATAGCTTTGCGACTTTCAATTTCAGTTAGGAAAATTCTTTTATGCTCTAATAATTCTGATTTCGGTCCTGAAAATGGATTCAGATTAGCAAAACTGAAATTGCTATTTTGAAAAAATCCCATTTTGTAAGGAACAAAAATCATAATTGCTGCAATTGAAACTCCAATTGTAGCTCTACGAAAAATAGAATTTCTAATGATAGCACTTACCTGTGACTTGTTTTCAAACTTGGGCTTAATTCTAATATGTTGCTTTTTCTCTTTCAAAGCAGGAAAATGGAAAGTACTCAATCCATACGAATCTAAAAGGAAATTTGTGTATTGTTCAGGTTCAAACTGTAAGTTTTTCTCCTTGTCGTACTGAAACTGCCCAATTCCTTCAAAATTTATTCTGTCAGCATTTTGCAATTTTTCGTTAATTTCCTTCACAAATTTTGCAACAATATCGTTCGTCTCTTTATAATCAATATTCTCAAAATCAGAAATATGCTTGATTAGTAAGCCATCATTTTGCCGAAGATTAATATTAAAACTTACTTTTTTTGCTGGAGGATAACTTTTGTGAAGTTCATTGTCAATTTTTGCAGGCTTGTAGTTTGTTATAAACCCACCAAAATCAGGCAATATCACACAATCGTGCTGAAATAATAGTTCGTATATATACTTTTCAATTTTCAAAATAAACAATTTTTATTTTACAAAAATATGAAAAATAATTATTTCAATCGGAGTATTTCAAAATTAATATTAAAATGAAAAAGATTAATTCTCCAAAAAGTATTTACCAAAATTGTATTTTTGCAGATTATTTAAATTTATTGAAATGGAAAAAATTAGAAGGACAGAAATTTGCGAGCTTTTGAAAGCTACTGATACCGAAAAATTGATTAATGTGAAAGCATGGGTGCGTACCAAACGCTCAGGCAAAAATGTTGCATTTATTGCACTGAATGATGGTTCTACAATCAATAATATTCAAGTTGTGGTAGATTTGCAGAAAATTGATGAAGAAAACTTAATCAACATAAATACAGGAGCAGCCATTTCAGTAAATGGGAAACTTATAAAATCGCTTGGGAGTGGGCAATCGCACGAAATTGATGCTCACGAAATTGAAGTTCTTGGTGTAGCAAATCCAGACGAATATCCTATTCAACCAAAAAAACATAGTTTAGAATTTCTTAGAGAACATGCACATTTACGCTTCCGCACAAGCACTTTTTCTGCTATTACTCGCGTGCGTCATGCCATGATTTTTGCAATTCATAAATTTTTCAACGACAAAGGATATTGCAATATTCACACTCCAATCATCACCGGTTCCGATGCCGAAGGTGCCGGCGAAATGTTTCGAATTTCTACATTAGATAACAAAAAACCACCTTTAAACGAAAGTGGTGAAGTAGATTATACCCAAGATTTTTTTGGAAAAGAAACCAATCTTACAGTTTCAGGACAATTGGAAGCCGAATTGGCTGCTTTGGCACTATCAAAAGTTTATACTTTCGGTCCTACTTTCCGTGCCGAAAATTCTAACACAACTCGTCATCTTGCCGAATTTTGGATGATTGAACCGGAGGTAGCGTTTTTCGATTTGAACGATGATATGGACCTTGCTGAAGAAATGCTCAAATATCTTGTGGAATATGCTCTGGAAAATTGTTCAGACGATTTGCAATTCCTCAACAAACGATTGATTGACGAAGAAAAGGGAAAAGCTCAGAAAGACCGGTCGGAGATGGGACTTATAGAAAAACTGGAATTTGTTTTAAAATCTGATTTTGAGAGAATTACATATACTGAAGCTTTTAATATTTTAAGAAATTCTAAACCTAACAAAAAGAAAAAATTCCAATATCTAATAGAAAATTGGGGGGCAGACCTTCAATCGGAACACGAACGATTTCTCGTAGAAAAACATTTTAAAAAACCAGTGATACTTGTAGATTATCCTAAAGAAATAAAAGCATTTTACATGCGACAAAACGATGATGACAAGACAGTTAGAGCTATGGATATTCTTTTTCCGGGCATTGGCGAAATAGTTGGTGGATCGCAAAGAGAAGAGCGATACGATTTACTTTTGAACAGAATGAAAGAACTTGATATTCCTGAAAAAGAACTTTGGTGGTATCTCGAAACCAGAAAATTTGGGACAGTACCACATGCCGGGTTTGGCTTAGGTTTCGAACGATTGATGCTATTTATTACCGGAATGAGTAACATTAGAGATGTAATTCCATTCCCAAGAACACCGAAAAATGCTGAGTTTTAACCATATAACTATTTGCTACAGATTTAATTTTCATAATGAAAAAACTTTTTGCCATAATATTATTCCTTGCTTTTTTCACCAATTCAGCCTATAGTTTCAGATATTCAGAAATTTTTCAAGACAGTTTGTTATCAGAAAATTTCGAAAATTGGAGTGTTACATCTGCAGATTGGCAAATATTTGATTCGAACGGAGATAATCTCACATGGAGCATATATGGAAATGCCGGCGTTGATGGTTCATTCGCAGCCGGTTATCTTTTTTCGTTTACCGAAATTGCCGACGACTGGATAATTTCGAAAGGAATTTCTCTTGAAGCCGGAAAAAATTATTGGTTAAATTTTAAATATAGAATTGAAGACGAGCTTTATCCCGAAAAATTAGCTGTTTATTTTGGTTTGTTTCAAAATCCTATGAGTATGACAACAGAAATTGTGGACTTAGGAGAAATAAAAAATGAGCAATTTTTAACTCTTTCGAGAGGATTTACAGTGCCGGCAGATTCGGTTTACTATTTCGGATGGTATGCCTACTCTGATCCATACCAATGGGTAGTTCTCATTGATAATATTTATATTAAAGAAATTGATTGTTCTGCAAGTGTACCGCCGGTTATTGAACTCGGCAATGATCAATCTTTGTGCGAAGGCGACACAATAGTTTTAAGTGTAGAATCAGAATTCGATTTATATGTTTGGGGCGACTATGGAAATTTGCCAAACCTAACAGTTACTCAATCAGGGATTTATTCTTTATACGTAGAAGACAGTTGCTTGAATAGTGCTTTCGATAATGTTGAAATAAATTATATTCCGAATCCCGAAATTGATTTGGGCAACGATACAACTATTGTGGAAGGAGATAATATTCTGCTCTCTACTGGAGTTTCCAACATGGACTATTTATGGTCAACGAACGAAACAAGTCAGTCTATTTTGATTTCGGAACACGGAACTTATTATGTTACAGTAACAAACGATTCTAATTGTTTTTCTGTTGATTCGATAAATATTTACTACTTAGGTATTGAAAACCCATTTTCTAAAATTCAAATTTTTCCGCAACCTACGGTCGATTTTTTGAATATTTCAAGCGGAAATGAAATCATTGTTGAAATAGAAATCTTTGATTCGAATGCGAAAACCGTTTTTTATAAAGAAGCATTTTTGCAAAATTTGATTATCGATGTCAGTGTTTTAAAAACAGGTGAGTATATTGCTAAAATTAAAACAAAAAGCAATAGATTATATTCAAAAATAATTGTGAAAATATAGCCATCTGCTAATCTCCGCAATTTATTCAAAGCATTTCCTAAAACGAATAATTATTCAATAGAAACACTAAACAAAAAATAGACTATTGATAATGAGCTATAAAAATATTTTAGTATTTTGTGCAAAATTTTGAAATATTAAATATGAACAACAAAATGAATTTTGTGCAAATAATTTTTTTTTATCCACTGTCATTGATTTATAGTTTTGTTGTGTACATTAGAAATCGACTATTCGATTACAATTTTCTCAAATCTAAAGAATTTACAATTCCTATAATTTCGGTAGGAAATATCACTGTTGGCGGGACAGGAAAAACCCCGCATATTGAATATTTAATTTCTATTTTAAAAAACGAATGCAAAATTGCAGTACTTAGTCGGGGCTACAAACGAAAATCAAGAGGATTTGTACTTGCACACCCCGACTCAACATATTATGAAATAGGTGATGAACCTAAACAAATAAAAACAAAATTTCCAAAATTAGACGTTGCAGTAAATGCAAATAGAACACAAGGAATTTACCAATTATTAGAAAAAGGAAGCCCCGAACTTAACACAATTTTGTTAGACGATGCCTATCAGCACAGATATGTTAAACCGGGCTTGTCAATACTTTTGGTCGATTATACTCAACCAATGTTTCACGACCATTTTTTGCCATATGGTCGCTTGCGCGAAAATAGGCACGAAAAAAGGAGGTCGAACATTATAATAATTACAAAAACTCCGAGAGACCTGAAACCAATAGATAGGCGAATTTTGGTGAAAAATTTAAAACTATTTCCATATCAGAATCTGTTTTTCACGACTATGGCTTTTGGAGATTTTCAGGCGGTTTTTGACTCAGAAAAATTTCAGTTAAAAATCTTGGAATGTGTAGAAAATAAATATTCTATTTTGGCTATTTCGGGAATTGCAAATCCTCAACAATTCGACAAACATATTCAAACGGTTAGCAATGATGTAGTTACATTGACTTACCCGGATCATCACAATTTTACTAAAAAGGACGCTAATAAAATTTATTCAAGTTTTAATAAAATTAACAATCCTAAAAAAATTATTGTTACTACAGAAAAAGATGCAATGCGTTTTCAAGACAATAGGCATAGCAAAATCCTCAGCGATTTGCCATTTTATTATATCCCAATGCAAATAGAATTTCTAAACAAAGAAACAGAAAGCTTTAATAATCAAATAATTAACTATGTTAGAAAAAATAAAAGAAACAGCAACCTACATAAAGAATATCATAAAAAGTGAACCTCAGATAGGAGTGATTCTCGGAACCGGACTTGGCGGTTTGGTCGAAGAAATGAAAATTGAACATATTATTGATTATAAAGATATTCCGAATTTTCCGGTTTCAACTGTAAAGGGGCACCACAGCCGTTTGATATTCGGAGAATTCTCGGGAAAAAAGCTTATTGCCATGCAAGGGCGTTTTCATTATTACGAAGGCTACAACATGAAAGAAATAACTTTTCCGGTAAAAGTTATGAAACTTCTCGGAATTGAATATTTGTTTGTGTCGAATGCAAGCGGTGGAGTGAATCCAGATTTTCATATTGGAGACCTTATGATAATTGATGACCAAATTAATTTGTTTCCCGAAAATCCGCTTCGAGGCAAAAATGAAGACGATTTTGGGGTACGTTTCCCAGATATGAGCGAAACATACTCTGCAGAATTAATTGCAAAAGGGGTAGAAATTGCTAAAGAAAATAAATTTACAGTTCATACCGGAGTCTATGCAGGCGTTACAGGACCAACTTTTGAAACACCTGCAGAATATAAATATTTGCGTATTATTGGCGCCGATGCTGTTGGTATGTCCACAGTCCCTGAAGTTATTGTTGCACATCATATGAGAATTCCTTGCTTTGCAATTTCAATAATTACAGATTTGGGTGTTCCTAACAAAATTGTGGAAGTTACTCACGAGGACGTACAAAATGTAGCAGAAATTGCCGAACCCAAAATGACTAAGATTATTAAAGAAATTGTTAGCCAATTATAGCAAAATTTTGATTTATTATTTTTGAATTTTAATTTGAAATTGACATGAAATTGAAACTCTTCATCGCAATTCTTTTTGTGCTTTTTGCAAAAATAGATTTTGCACAGAATGTAAAAATATCAGGAACAGAACTATCGTATGCAAATCAAGAATTAGTTTTATTGACTTATTCAGAGCATATTACTTTTTCCGAGAATGCGCTTGCAAAATCCTTAGTAAAGGAAGATGGGAGCTATTTGTTCGAATTTTCAACTGAAAATGCTATATCTGTATTTATGTATATTGGGCGATACAAAGCATTTTTGCTGGTTGAACCAAATAGAGATTATAAGATTTTTTTGCCCGAATTTTCTGAAAAATCTACCAGCGAAAAACTAAATCCATATTTTAAGGATATGGAAATTACTTTGGAAATTTTATCTTCAAAAAAAAATGAATTAAATAATATTATTTCAGAATTTGACTCTACATTCAACGCTGTTCTAAATAAAAATTTTCCATCGATTTATCGACAGAGAAAATATTCTATTATCGATTCAATTGTTCAACTCATTGATACACAATTTATAAATATTGAAAATAAATATTTAAATAGTCATAAATTATATAAATATTCATCGCTATACTATATGGCAAACCAGCGGAATTCTGAATTTATCATTGAAAAATATTTTTCAGAAAATCCGGTCTTGTATCACCACACAGAGTATATGAATATGTTTAATCAGATTTTTGCACGCTACCTGACTTTTTATTCGCTCACAAAAAATGGCAATAGAATTCCGCTCGACATAAGTCTTACGAAAAGTGTTGTCAGACTGAAACATACACTTTCAAACAATCCTAATTTGAAAAATGATACCCTCAAAGAATTGATTATTCTTAAGGGAATTTACGACAATTTTTACTTGGGCAACTATTCTCAGAAAACTCTTTTGCTAATTATTGATTCTATTGGGGCAACAACAAAAGTAGCTCATCATAAGCTAATTGTAGAGAATATTAAGAAAAATGTCAATTGCTTGAAAATAGGGACTAAAGCTCCTGAATTTGAATTATATAACAGAAATAAAAGAAAGAAGAAGTTATCGAATTTTTCGGGGAAATTTATCTATTTAAATTTTGCAAATACCGAAAATTATGCCTGCCAAAAAGATTTTCAACTTCTCGCAAATTTGTATAAAAAACATGGCAAAACTATCGAAATTGTAACAATAATTTCGAATGGAACACACGAAGATATGACCGAATTTTTGGAGGGAAAAGATTATGACTGGACTTTTTTGCACTGCGGAAATCAGCCCACTGTTATAAAAGATTATAAAATTAAAGTATATCCTTTGTATTTTTTAGTTGATCCTTACGGAAAATTAGCGTTGTCGCCAGCCCTGCCACCACACGAGAATTTTGAAATACAATTGTTTAAAGAGATTAAGAAAAGGGATTAGTTTGGCTTGTCAAAATATTTTGTATTTGATTTTCTGAATAGTGCTAATTTTCAAACACATTCTTTAAATATTTTAACCATTTCGGGTAAAACCATACCGCTTGGATATTGCAAAAAATATCCATTACCGCTATTTATTGCCATTTCTGAAAAAATATTCTTTTCAATGTTTATATCGAAAATTATCCCGCCAGTTTTGAGAACCAATTGTGCAACGGTGTTCGGAATATTCGTAGAGCCAGTGGTTCCGGCAATAATCAAAAGTTCGGTTGCGGCAGCGGTTTTCATACAGCTTTCTACACGATAATATACTTCGTTATAGTATTCGTCCCACAACAAGGCAAATGGACGTGTGATACCTCCACAATCAGGACATCTCAACATTTCCACTTCTGCTTTACTCAAGTCATCTCCTCTACTTTTTTGAGGGAAATTTTCAGGAATAGGATAAATTGATAAATTGCAGTTTTTGTCGCATAACATATAATTAATATTTCCGTGTGCTTGAAATGTTCCTTCAATACTATTGCCGGCTCTTAGATGCAATCCATCAACATTTTGTGTTATAATAGTGAATCGGTCTCCCAATAGTTTTTCTATTTCTACCAATGCCATATGTCCGGCATTTGGTTTTGCTGAATTGCAAACTGATCGCATGTACAAAAACCATTTCCAAACTTCGTAGGGACTTTTTTGAAACATTTTATAAGTAGCAATTTCGTGAGGCTTGTAGTTTTTCGAACCAATCGTCCAATATCCGTCTGATCCACGAAAAGTGGGAATGCCACTTTCGGCAGAAACACCGGCACCGGTTAGGAAAGTAATTTTTCCTTTGCCATTAAATACAGTTTTTAACTGCTCTTCTAATTTATTTGAAATCATAATTTTGAGATTTACTTATTGAGACAATTTTTTTTATAATTTCTATATCAGTAATTAATTTTTCGTAATCTTTAATTTTGTCAGTGCTGCTCAGAAGTACATTGTTGTTGCGAAAATACATCTGGCTTTCAGTTTTTTTGCTGCCTGTGAGATGAAAACTTTGTGCTTTGGTTTTCTCCATCAATTCAGTGAAATTGTTTAATTTTATTCCTGAACCGGGCATAATTTCTATTTTGTCATTTGCTTTTGAAATTAGCTTTTTAATTAAATCTGCACCTTCAAGAGCTGTCTGTTTTTGTCCGGAAGTAAGCAAACGATCAATTTTGAGTTCAATCAGTTGGTCGAGAGCCTCAAACGGTTCGGCACACATATCGAATGCACGATGAAAAACAACTTCCATAGGCTTGGCTAATTTTATTAGCTCATCAGTCCTTTTCATATCAACAAATCCATTTTTGTTAAGGACTCCTATGACAACACCATCGGCTTTTAGTTTTTTTGCCATCAGGATGTCTTCTTTCATGGTTTCAAATTCTATTTCATTATATAAAAAATCGCCACCTCTTGGTCTTATTAGAATGCACAAGTCAATTTCCAAATTTTTTCTTGCAAGCACAATGCTGCCTGCACTGGGAGTTGTACCACCTTCAATTATATTGTCGCAAAACTCAATACGTTTGGCTCCTGCCTCTTGAGCCACAATTGCAGACTCTACCGATATTGCACAAACTTCTATTGTAATTTCATTTTCATTTAAGTTTCTATATTTTTGCATAATTAACTATTGTGCTAAGCTTTTTAATAATAAGTAAGATGTTATGTATTTCATCTTACATCTTATGTTTTATATTTGGCGAAATTCTGGATTCAAACTGCTGCTGGTATTGTAAAATAAAACTTTGAACCTTTTCCTTCTTCGCTTTCTGTCCAAATTTCCCCCCCATGTGTTTTTACAAATTCTTTGCAAAGCATTAAACCAAGTCCACTACCCATTTCATTTTCAGTTCCTTTTGTCGAATTATGTTTTGCTATTTCAAACAATTGCGATATTTTTTCAGAAGAAATCCCTATCCCAGTATCCTCAACAAAAATTTCTATATATGCTTGATTATTTTCATCTGAAATTGGTTTTGCATTTATGCTTATTTCCCCTCCTTTGTGCGTATATTTAATAGCATTTGAAATTAAATTACGCAGGATAGTTGACAACATGTTTTTATCTGCATTTACAAAAATATCTTCCGACACTTTATTTATCAAGCTTATTGATTTTTTTATAGCTAACTGATTTAAGAGTTCAACGGCTTCAATTGATAACAAATTCAGCTTTTCTTTTTTTGGATTAAATTTGATAATCCCTCTTTGTGTATGAGACCATAACAACAAGTTTTCAAGTAATTTATATACTTTTTGTACGCCTTGATGTACGTAAGAAATGAAATCTTTTCTTTCGGCAACATCATATTGGTCATATTCATTTATTAGTAATTCTAAAAATCCTAGCATCGTGGAGAATGGACTTTTCAAATCGTGTGCAATTATTGAGAAGAATTTATCTTTGGTAGTATTTAATGCTTTGATTTCTTTAAAGCTATCTGATAGTTTCAGCATGGAATTAACCCGTGCAGATAATTCAATTTTATCTATTGGTTTTCGAATATAATCAACTGCTCCTGCTTCTAATGCTGTTTTTAAATTCTTAGGAGATGTCATTACTCCAGTTGCCATAATAACAGGGATGTTTTTTGTTGATTCCTGACTCTTTAAATATTTTATAGTTTCAATACCATTCATTATTGGCATTTTCCAGTCAGTAATTATTAAATCCGGAAGTCGCTTCATTGCGAGCTTACATGCAACATCTCCATTTGGGGCTTTTAAAATTGTATATCCAATATCCGATTCTTTCAGGTAATCAACTAAAGTTTTCAAGTTGTCCGGCTTGTCATCAACAACAAGAATCGTATATTGTTTCATGTTTTTATTGTTAAAAAAATAATATTTCTAAAGTTAATCAATCATTTTAATCAAACTCAAATACTTCTCTTGATTAAGACCGTAAAGAGCATTATCAATTTCTTCCTTCCATTTTGTCAGCCCTATAGTTTTACTAAAATCAATTTGCTCCAAAATTTCTTCTATATCACTAAACTCAAAAACTTCATATTTCCTAAATTCTATTTGGAAAGGTACTAAAATATTTTTATCTTTTTGTGTTAATTCAATATTTTTTTCTTCAGGAAGACTTTTCTTAATGCTAATATCTACATCTTCTTGCTTACCTAAGGGTAATGTAAACCAAATAGTTGTTCCTGTTCCAACTTCCGATTCAAGCCCGATTTCGCCGCCGTGTGCTTCTACAAAAAGTTTACAAAAAGTTAGCCCTATTCCAGTAGAAGCAGTTAAGCCGGAATTTCTCGATAACACTTGTTCAAACTTACCAAATACTTTATCTAATTTGTCCGGTGGTATTCCTTCACCGGTATCAGTAATTTTTATTTGAATCAAATCTGAAGACTCTTTAAATGATTCAAGTATTATATTTCCATTGTTTGGTGTGTATTTAATTGCATTTGTAAGGATATTTACAAATACTCGTTCAACAATTTCTTTATCAATAAGAACATTATAATTTTGAAGATAGTTCTTGATTGTTATGTTTTTCTCAATGTAGAGTAAATTTATTTGTTGCAATGCCGATTCTGAAATAAGATTTAATGAACAATTCGATTTTTTTAGTTGAATTTTGGCATTTTCATATTTCTGAACATCTAGAATATTTGTTACCATATTTAGCATTTGCTTTCCAGACTGTTCTACTATTGGATTTTCTGACAAACCTATTATTGAATTTAGAGGATTCTTTAGGTCGTGAACAATCATTCCGGTCATCTCTTCTTTGAATTCGTCGAGTTCTTTTAATTTTTCGTTTGCGTATTCTAATTGTTCAGACTGAGAGCGTATTTCTTCATTCTTGGTAATTAACTCGTTGTTTTTATTCTCAATTTCTGTTTTTTGTGAGGCAAGAATGCGATTTGCTTTACGTTTTTGCAGAAAACTACGCATGACTACTACAATTACTAAAACCATTAAGCCAATAGCAGCCATCAGATAGTTTCTTATAGCTTGCTTTCGCCTTGCCTCTTCTGCCTGAATTGCATCCTTTTTTTTCTGCTCAGCCTCAATTGCTTGCTTTTCTTTATCAAATTCATATTGTTTTTCGAGACTTGTAATTTCAGCAATATTATTTTCGTTGATAAGGCTATCAGCATAAAGTTTAAACAATACATGACTTTCCAATGCCTTTCGATAATCAGTTTTTGCTAAATATATTTCGTAGAATAGATTTTGAACTTCCATTTTTCTATTCAACTCCCCAATTTCATTTGCAATATCGAGTGCAAGATATGCATATTTTAATGCTTTATGATAATTTTCAGCTTTAAGATATACACCGCTTATATTCTGATAACTTAAACTAAGATTTGGTTTGTCATCGATTTCTTGACTTATTTCTAATGCTTTTTCATAATATTCTGCAGAAAGAGAATAATCTTCCCGATTGAAATATACCACACCAATATTTGTTAAACATTGTGAAATGTTACGTTTGTTGCCTAGCTTTTTATATATCTTTAATGTTCTGGTCCAATACTCAAGGGCTTGCGTTAAATCTTCCATATGAAAATAAACTGCACCTATATTCATTAAGCATTTAGAGACTTCTTCCAAGTTGTCAATTTCTTCATTTGTACTCAAGGCTCTTTTTAAATAATTTAAAGCTTTATCATATTCTCCCTGATTTGTAAATATAATTCCAATATTATTCTCGCATTTTGCAATTTCAATTTTATCATTCAAATCCTCGTATATTTTCATTGCTTTTTGATAATATTTGACTGCATTCGGGTAATTTCCTTGTCGCCAAAAGACAATACCTAAATTTGTAAACGCAGAAGCAATTCCGTTTTTGTAGTTAATTTTCTCAAAATTTTTCAAGGATTTATCAAAGCAATCTAATGCTTCTTTATAATTTCCCTTTTCAGAACTCATCTGTCCCAAAAAATTGTAGCCTTTCCCAATCACCTTATCAAAACCCTCTTTTTTGCTGATTTCCAAAGAGTTTTGAACGTACTTTGTTGCTGTTGGGAAATCCGACATATAATAATAATAGCTGCCACAATATATTAAACTCAAAGCCTCTCCTTTCTTATAATCCAGTTGATCTGAAAGTGTTTTGGCTTCTTCTGCACACTTTAGTTTTTTTTCAGCATCCTGACGAAAATATTCATTAGCGAGTTCATTTAGAAGGTTTACTCTAATGGTGTCTTTTGTTGTGTGTTTTTGCAACAAGTTTTCAAGACTGTCAATTTCTGTTGTTTGTGCATTCAATTCTGTTAAAATAAAACCACTAAAAAGTATTACAAGAATTAATATAAATTTTTTCATCAACATAAATTTAAGTTAAATTAAACAAATTTACTAAAAGTTTTCGCAGAATATTGCTATTTCAATTATTATATCCCCAAAACTGATTTAGCACCATAAATCCGCAAGCGGATTCTCCTTATCCACGAATTATGCGAATTTCACTAATTTTTTAATCACTTTATTGAGTTGTGACAGGAATGTACAATTTTCTGATTTATTGCACTAATATTAATCCTTGCGGATTTTAGGCAACACATCAGATTAGAAATTTATATCACTTTTCTGAATGTTTGAGTTTTAAGGCTTGATCATTTTTTTGACTTAAAACTAAAGGAGTCTGAATAGTAAAATGAACTCCTTTTTCTAATTTGCTTTCAAGATGAACAGAGCCATTTAGTTTTTGTATCAGCAAATTATAAACAATATGAAGTCCCAAACCACTGCCAAGTTGTTTGTTTGTTGTGAAAAATGGATCGAAAACTTTTGATATGATATCTTCTGAAATTCCTTGACCGTTGTCTAAATATTCAATTGTCAATAAACCTTTATTTTCTGTTGCTCTGATTTCTATCTGTCCGGAATCATTTTCTTTGAATCCATGGATTAGTGAATTTGTAATGAAATTTGTAATGATCTGTGCAAAGGCATCCTGAAAACTATTTACAATGATATTTTCAGGACAGCTTATTTTTATATCAACAGGCTTTTCCTGAAGTTTTGGTTCGAGGCTTGCAATCACATTATTGATATACGATTTCAAATTGAATTCCTGAATATCTTCTGCTGCCTGATTTACTGACACTTGTTTGAAATTCTGAACTAATTTGCCTGTTCTTTTCAAATTGGCAAAAATCAAATTCCCTGCTTTAAGAGTTGAATTAATAAAAGCTTCCAATTCGCTCTTTTTCATTTTCTTACTTTTGTAAAGCTCCGAAAAATCTTGTGCTTTATTAATTAATGATGATGAAGCAGAAATGCCATTCCCAACAGGTGTATTTATTTCGTGAGCAACACCTGCTACTAAATTTCCAAGCGAAGCCATCTTTTTCGACTCAACTAATTGTTCTTGTGTATTCTCAAGCTCTTGCAGGCTTGTATGTATTTTTTTGTTTTGATTTTCAATTTCATCTTTTTGGGATGTAACTTCCTCCACAAGTTGATTTAGTTCTTCATTTTTTTGAGATATTTTTCTCTTTTGTTTTTCTATTTCATCTTTTTGTTTTCGGGTATTTCTCAGATTACGGTAGATCATCAAAACTATCAGTGCCATCGCTATAAATACAATGATTGAAGACAAAATTGTGATATTACGGATTTTTATATTTAAGGCTACTTTCTGATCTTTTGCTTGCTGTTCAATCATAAATATTCGTCTGTTTACTTCAGATTTATGTCTGATACTGTTTAGTTCTCCAACATTTATTGCACGCTCCAATTCTTTTAATTTATCAGCTTTTTCCACTTCATCTCGTATTTGAATATATTTCTTTAATGTTTCAAATGCCATGCTTTTATTGCCCAATTTGGAATATATAATACTTGCTTGTAGATAAATGTCTAATTTAGTATAATTACTTAGGATATTTATAAATTTATCAAATATTTCATTATAAAGTTTTGCGGCGGAAATATACATTTCCTTTTTTTCTAATATTTTCGCTTGGTAGGACAGCATTAACCCGGCTCTCTTTGGTTTCCCAATTTCAATAAACAATTTATAACTTTTGTCTAAATAATAAAGAGCAGTATCGTACTCTTTTGCATTCGAATAGGCATATGAGAGATATCTATATCCTTCAGCCAATCTGCTTTTATTGTCCATTCCTTTATAATATTCAATGAATTTTTTCTGATAATAGATGGATGAATCTTTTTTATTCAGACTTGCATAATTAATCCCTAACCACATGAAAAATTCATGGACATTTATTCTTCCATCTTTTTGATCATAAGCTAAGCCTTTTTGTAATATTTCGAGAGATTTGTCAATTTTATTTATGTTATAAAGCTGATATCCAGATTTCTTATAAAATTGTAATCTCAATTTAGTAAAGGACGAATCGACATTATCCAACGCTTTTTCTGTTTCAAGAAGACTAACAATATAACCTATTGTGTCGCCCACATCAAATTGCAAATTCTTTAGAGCCTGATTTGCTTTTACTAATGAATAACTTAAGTCATGTTTTTTTGAAAAATCTATTCCTTTTTTTAGATGTTTATAACTTTCTGTAATAGAAAGTCCCACTTTTTTGTATAAGATAATTCCATAGAATTTACCGAGAAGTTTATCATTCTTGATTTTATGAAGATATTCGATATGAGAAATAATTATTTTTTGTTTTTCTTCAATACCAAACTCCGATGACTTAATAATTCTAAGAGCAGAATTTTGCTTTGTTGTTGCAGAAGAACTGTCAGCATTGTATATCTTAAGTTCTTCAAATAGTTTGCTTTGCTTTTGTGCAACTATAAAATTGTGTATGAAAAGCAGGAGAAAAAAAAGGGTTCTAATTTTCATTGGATTATTCATTAATATAAGTTTTTTTAATCACACAAATTAAGTTACAAAACTACCTTTTCAGGCCAGGGATTGAATTTTGATGTTCCCCAAAGTTTATTAATATAATCAATTGAAAAAAAGTCTTCAAATGCATGAATCCAATATGTACCTTTATCAGATAATGTAATCTGATCTTCTCCATTTTTGAGAAAGCCTATTCGGTTCAACATTCTCATTTGTCTTCCATACTTTTCATCAAAACTTGCATTGAATCTATAATTGAAATCGCTCTTTTTGAATTTTGTTTCATAAATTCTCCAATAGAGCCATCCGGCCATCTGCATTTCTTCATGCAAATCTACAGAAAGTGCAATAGGAGATTTCCCTTTTTCAATGGCTTGAATATATTCAGAAACATTAAAAGTATTCACGTAAAAAGTATCTTTTAAATATGAACTCCCGCTGGCTCCCAGTCCAAGATAAGAAGGAACAGTTACCGAACAATATTTATCTATTCCACTTTTTGTAAAAGCCCAGACAGACGATCGGTCGAATCCTGAATCATAAAAAATATTCTCTAAAATTTTCAATAGTTTTCTTCTTCGGAACATGGTGCCAATTGCTGTTCCATTATTTTGAGCTTCTCTGCCCAATCGTGTGTAGGGAAATCTGAACAATGGATAAGTTGCTACTTGCTGAATTCCAAGTTTTACCATCTCTCTACCAGCCTCCTCAACCTCCTTTATAGTTTGCCCGGGCAAATCGAAAATGTAATCTATGTTTACACACTCAAAATTTCTACCTGCTGCTCTTTCAACATTCCTTTTTACTTCTAAAACTGTGTATGGCCTTTCAATTGCTTTGAGGTGTCGATCTTGAAGTGCCTCAACTCCAATGCTCAAATATTTTACTCCCAGTGCCTCTATGGCGTTCAGATTTTCTTTTGTCAAATGATTGGGATGACTTTCCATATGAACTCTGCATTGCATATTAAAACGTTTGTACAGGTGATTGATTATTTCTTCAATACCATTCCCAAGCATTGTGGTAGGCGTGCCACCACCGATATACATATTTGTTATAGGTTTATCTGATAATAGAGGTGCATAAAAATCTATTTCTTTTTTCAGTGCATTAGTATAATTTCGACTTGCTTCCTCACTGAAAATTTCTTTATTATAAGGGCAATACGGACAAATCTGGTCGCAAAATGGAATGTGCAGATATACTCCCAATTCTTCAATATTTTTAATATTTTCTTCAATAACACTATTCTCAGGAATACTATTTCTAAATAATATTTGTTCATTGCCGGTAAAGTATTTGCTTATTTTTTTTCTTAAAAGATCAGAAAGCATAGTTATTTTGTTGGTTAATTTTTCTAAAAATATATAAATCTAAAAGCATATTATTTAAATAGTTAGAAATATTTAAGTGCATTTAGTATTGCTCCCGGTTTTAATTTCAGAGTTTGATCGATCTCGGCATAACTTAAATAGCCACATTCTTCACATAACTTGGTATTGTGGCTTTCTCTACAGCAGTTATAATACTTTCCGTCCTCATAAACTTTGCAAAGAGTCAAATTTTTCTTCCAGTCGTTACGGATAGCTGATTTTAGTCCTGCTGTTGAATTTAGAATTTTATACTGTTTTTTAAGTTTCAACAACTGTTGCAAGATTTCCTTTTTTGTTGAAACATCAATATTTAGCTCATCATGTCCATAATACGGTGTGTGGAAATAGAAGAATGTCCCTTTTATTTGTGGGACTTTGTCAATAAACTCACAAAAGTCAGAAAGCTCAGTTTTATTCACTGAATTTATCGTGAAGTTAATATACAAGGATGAATGTTGAGACAGTTCAATATTATTTAATATTCGCTCAAATGATTTTCCTCTCAGAGAATCATGCGTATTACTTAATCCATCAACGCTAACAAATATTGTATCTGCGGCAGATTCTAAAGTGCGAGTGCCATTTGTGTATATGATAACTGCAAAAAATCCTTTTTTCTTGGCATATTTTACAATATCTTCCATTGTATTTTCATTGTCATTCCAAATAAATGGTTCTCCGCCTTCTAAGTAAAGACATCTTCCGCCTTCAGAATAATATGAATCAATAACATTTACAGCTTCAATAAAACTCATGCTTGCTTGCTGCCTGTCAACTACTGTGCAATGTCGGCATCTTAAGTTACATTTATTGTGAAGAACAAGTCCACAGATAAGTGGTTTGGTTTTTCCAAGAAACCAATAATTAATTAAATACCTTATTCCATAAATCATATGTTTCATAAGCACCGATTTATTTTACTTACCATTTTTTACCAAAATGCTTGTTAATTTTACTACCAGCTTTCTTGGCAAAAATCTAACAAGAAACACTTGCAGCTTATTACTCATTCCTGGCACAACAACTCTTTTGCCCTTCATCAATGAATTGTATCCAATTTTTGCTACTTCAGAAGCTTTCATAATTGGAAATAAAACTGACTCTTTCCTATCATCAAAATTCTGAAAATTTGTTTTCGTCCCGCTCGGGCATAAGGCTGTAACTGCAATTCCAAATTCTGCCACCTCCTCGGCAATAGCTTCCGAAAAACTCAGGACAAAGCTTTTAGCTGCACAATAAATAGCATTATTAGGGCCAGGTACAAAAGAACCGGTTGAGCAAATATTGAGAATTCCGCCTTTTTTAGATTTGCACATCTGCGGCAGTAACAACTTTGTAATCTTAGTATGATTTAGGCACTGCAATTGTACAAGTTCATGTTCCTTCTCCCACAATGTTTCAACAAAGGCTCCTTTCACATAGAAACCAGCATTATTGACAAGATAGTTAACATGAATTCCCTTTTCACTGACTAAGCCAAAAATTGCATCGGCTGCATTAGGATGGCTTAAATCCTGCGAAATTAGAACTGTTTCAACATTATAGTCAGCTTTTAGAATTTCAGCCAATTGCAATAATTTTTGATACTGTCTGGCAACAAGAATTAAATTATGACCATTTTTTGCAAATTGAAATGCTAATTCATAACCTATTCCACTTGATGCTCCAGTTATCAAAGTATAATTCATATATTTAAATAAAAATCTAAATATACGAAAATCAAACAAAATATCAAGTTTTCAATTCAACAACTAAAAAGCAGATATGGTTTTGAATTTACCATGGAAGATTAAGATGCTTCACTTCATTTTTATAAAAATCCTCTAACTTTTTAACGAGTTCTTTAGAAATTGGATTTTTAATGCTCTCCAAATTACTATCTAACTGTTCAATTGTGATATTCCCCGGAATAACAGTAGATACAGCATCATACGCCAGACAAAAAGAAATGGCTGTTTGTGCAAGATTATTTTGCTTGATTATATTTTTTACTTTTTCCGTCAAATCAGCTCTTATTTTAATATCCTTTCTCGACCATCGTTTTCTAATATCATCGAATGTACTATCAGAATTATATTTGCCTGAAAGCCATCCGGAATCGAGAGGGATTTTCGCAATAATACCGACATCTTGTTTTTTTGCTAAATCGAAGGCTCTTGCTGCATCCTGATGAAAAATATTGAAGAAAGCTTCTATAACTTTTGAATTTGTAGTTTTTATTAAAAGTTTCATTTCCTCGAAGGTATCCAAAGATGCTCCATAAGCTTTTATTTTTCCTTCGTCCATCAATTTTTCCAGAATTTCATAATGGTCATTGTCGTTGCCATCAAGGTATTCAATTGGCGGACTGTGTATTATGATTGAATCAATATAGTCAACTTGCAATCTTTTTAAGCTCCCTTCTAAAGATTCACGAATGTTATTTGAATTAAAGTTAATTTCTCCCTTTTCGCTACGACCGAATTTTGTATTGATTACTATTTTAGACCTGTCATAAATTTTCAAAGCTTTTCCGAGCCTTAATTCTCCGGTACCAAGACCATAAACTGGAGCAGTATCGAAAAAATTGACTCCTAATTCAATAGATTTATGTACCATGTATATAGCTTCTTTTTCAGTCATACTTTTCCATCCCGAATTTATGCCTAACTGCCATGCACCAAGACCAATTTCGGAAACTTTCGGTACATCATTTATGTATCTATTATATTTCATTATTGTCATTTTTTTAAGATTAAAATATTGGTACGCTAATAAAATTCATTTGTTAAAACGTAAAACCCTACTGCAATGCCCTCCTCGCTTTCAAAATATATTTTGCTTCATCTAATGGGCTAATTCCTTTATATTCTCTATGAACACCATGTTCATCGCTACACTCTTTGTAAGAATGAAAACGGGTTTTAATTTTAGCTTTCCCTCCCGACCTTGAACTTAGCCTAATTGGAAAATCCATTGATGTAGCAACAGGCACAAATCCCTCAAAAGAGAATTTACCATCATTAATATCAGGGCTTTCAAAACTTCCTCTCATTTGAATTATATCGCTTGATATTGCACCTAAAAGCCCCTCAGGAGCGGTAATTTTAAACCAAATATATGGCTCCAAAAATTTTGTTCCACTATTTATCAAACCATTCATTATTGCCATCGGTGTAGCTACAATAAAATCGCCCGGGCGAGAATGGACTTCATGATCTTCCCCCTCAATAAGTGTAATTTTTAAATCTGTTACTTCCCATCCTTTTGGCCCCTGCTTCAAGGCTTGCGGAATTGTTCTTTCTACTTCATTTTGATATTTTCTGTGAACATCGTCAACACTAAGTTTTGACTCATAAACAAGTCCGCTATTTGGCTCTCCGGGTTCAATTTGAAGTTTTATAATTGCCCAGCATGGTTTTGGCATCCAATATCTTGCAAATCCGACAGCATTATTTTTAGGCGATTCTTTGTAAATAACGGTGGGATCTTCAAATTTTGCTTTAACATTAAATCTGTTTTCTAAAACTCTCTCAAGTACTTCAATCTGTATCCACCCCATAATTTGAAGATTTAATTCCTTATCTTCTTTCAGCCATTCAAATTGTAGTGCAGGATCTTCTGCATCAAGAATTCTTAGTGCCTCTGCGAGTTTTGCATAATCATTTTCATTTATGGCTTTCACTTGAACTGTCAGCAGTGGACTATTTAACTTAACTTCTTTCTGAAAATTGGACTTTTTACCTAAAGTATCTCCCAGCTTTGCATCATTCAATCCTGTTAATGCAAGCACATCGCCGGCAAAACCAATAGATATATCCTTATATCCTCCTGATGCATATCTTTTAAGCTGATTAACTTTTTCAAGCTTATCTTGCGAACTATTAAAGATTTCATCTTTATTTGATATTTGTCCGCTAAAAATCCTTAGCCCAACAATTTTGCCTAATTTCTTATCATGATCGATCCTAAAAACTACAGCAGATAGATTATTTTCATCATTTATTTCCGACGTAGGTGTATATTTAACAACAGCGTTCAATAATTCTTCAATTCCAATTTGACTTTTTGCAACTCCCATCAACACAGGAAATATCTTAAATCCTTTAACAGCCTTAATCAATGAGTTGTTCAATTCATCAAAACTTATGTCCGCTTCTGAAATATAGCTCTCTAAAATTTCATCGTCATTATTTGCAATAATTTCCAATACATTTTCATCAATTTCAGTATCTTTCCAACAATTTAAAACATTAGCTTTTGCATCACCTTCATCGACAGCTTTCTGCAAAACAGCAATGTCAGAACATAAATCTTGTTTGATTTCTTGTATAACTTCTTCTGTATCAGCTCCTATTCTGTCAATTTTATTAATGAAAAAAATCGTTGGAATATTGTGCTGCTTTAGTGCCATCCATATATTTTCGGTATGTGCCTGAACACCTTCAACTGCCGAAACAACAAGTATTGCCAAATCTAAAACTCTGATTGATCGTTCCACTTCTGCAGAAAAATCAATATGTCCAGGAGTATCTATTAAGTTTATATTTGAATTTTGCCATCTTAAATTGGCAACTGCAGACTTCACTGATATACCTCGCTCTTTCTCAATATCGAGAAAATCTGTTTGGGATGTTCCATTATCAACACTTCCGGGGCTTTTTATGGCTCCAGCTTTATAAAGAAAACTCTCTGCAATAGTTGTCTTTCCTGCATCAACATGGGCTAAAATGCCTATATTTATTATATTTTTCCTCACCGAGCAAAGTTAAAAACTTTAAATCATACTCTACAATAGAAATTTTATTTTCATTGTTCGTAAAATCTATACCCATGTGATTTTTGAAATTCGCTGAAAATAAATTTCTTCATTATAATTAATATATATACTTTTGCCGCCCAAATTTGGAAATGATAATATGTTGAAATTTAATGAAATGGGTTTCAAACCCAACCTTTTGAAAGGTCTTGATGAGCTGGGATTTGTTAATCCTACACCTATACAAGAACAAGTAATCCCAATTTTTTTTGAAACAGAAAGCGACATTGTTGGCCTTGCGCAAACCGGCACAGGAAAAACTGCCGCTTTTGGTTTGCCAATTATTGAGCAAATTGATATTGAGAATAAATCCGTTCAGGCTTTGATATTATCGCCTACACGAGAACTTTGTATCCAGATTTCTAAGGATTTACAAAATTATTCGAAACATGTAAAAGGCATTGAAATAGTGTCGGTTTATGGTGGAGCAAGTATCGAAACTCAAATGAGAGCGCTTAAAAAAGGAGCACACATAATTGTTGCTACTCCTGGCAGAATGTTAGATTTAATTAAGCGAAGAGTTGCAAAAATTAATAACATTGATACTGTAGTTTTAGATGAGGCAGACGAAATGTTAGACATGGGATTTCGAGATGAATTAAATGGGATTTTGGAAAAAACTCCTGCTTTTAAAAGGACTTTACTTTTTTCGGCAACTATGCCAAAAGAAGTGGCTCGTATAGCCAAAAACTTTATGGACAGCCCTGTCGAAATTACTGTTGGAAAACAAAATGCCGGTGCCGAAAATGTCCGTCATGTATTTTATCAGGTTCATGCCCGCGACCGTTATATAGCACTCAAACGAATTGCAGATATTAACCCAAATATTTACGGAATTGTATTTTGCCGCACGAGAGCTGAAACCAAAGAAGTTGCCGAAAAGCTGATAAAAGACGGTTATAATGCCGATGCTCTTCATGGCGATCTTTCGCAAGCTCAGCGAGATCATGTTATGAAACGTTTCAGAGAAAAAACCTTACAAATGTTAGTAGCAACAGATGTTGCCGCCCGTGGAATTGATGTACAGGACATTTCTCACATTATCAACTACAATTTGCCTGACGAGCTCGAAACATATACTCACAGAAGTGGGCGTACCGGTCGTGCCGGGAAATCGGGGGTTTCTATTGCAATAGTGAATTATAGAGAAGTAACTAAAATTCCGACTATAGAAAAAATTGTTCAAAAGAAATTCGAAAGACTACTTGTTCCGACCGGAGCAGAAATATGTAAAAAACAACTTTTTAAGTTGATAGATCGAATGGAGAATGTAGTGGTTGATGAAGATCAGATAGCCCAATTTATGGATACTGTCAACAAAAAGCTGGAATGGCTGACTAAAGAACAAATCATCAAACGTTTTGTTTCACTCGAATTTAATCGATTTTTAGATTACTATAAAAACGCTCCAGACCTCAACAAAAAAGCAGAAGGCAAGGCAGAAAAAAGAGATAAAAAAGATGGTGGAGGCCGTGGAGATAGGAGCAATAGAAGAGGAAGTAGCGGTTTTTCCAGATTTTTTATAAATGTAGGGAAAAAAGATAAAGTTGAGCCCAAAAATATTATCGGAATGATTAACGATTATACCAAAGATAGAGATATTAATGTAGGTTCGATAGATATTAAAGATAGTTTTTCATTTTTCGAAGTAGGAGAAAAACATACTAAAAAAGTATTAAACTCTTTTCATGATGCAAAATATAAAGGTCGTAGTGTAAGAATTGAAATTGCTGAAAAAATTGATAATAATAAATGGAAAACTAAACGTAAGAAGAAATAGAAGTTTGTTTATATTCCGAACTTAATAAGGGCATTTTTAAGCTCATTGTTGCTTGGAGTGAGAGAAGTTTATAGTTAGCTTTTGAATTGCTTTTTTTATCTTTGAAATATTGAACACAGTGGAAAAAGCATATTCAGTAAATGTACACGAGTTGTGAATTGCTTTCATTTTGTATCTTTGAAATTATTGTTGTCCGGTTAAATCAATTTTTGTTATTATTTTTCATTTAACTATATGATAATCAAATTCTATTTTTTGTATTGTCAAAAGTAAGCCCCTTCCAATTCAGGGAATAAACTATTTCGATATTCAGCCCTCTTTTTTTCTACAATACTTACCCATGCCTTTTCAGGGTCATTCAGGAATTTATAGATATTGATATAATTCATCAAATGTTGCCTGACAATAGATGCAATATTTGAGAAAGACCAATTTCGTTTAAGTCTTGATTTTATTACACTTAGTAATAGATTTGCAATCATGCTAACCCATATTTGTATTTCAATAGCGTTTACATTGTCTCCCAGAAAATATTTTAAAGGAAAGTTTTGTTTAAGTTGTTTGAACAAAGTTTCGATTTGCCCTCGTTTTATCATTTGAAGGATTTGTCCAAAGATTGGCTGTCCGGTAAAAATTGTACGTTGTTCATATAATTTGCTCTTTGTGGTAATTGAGCAAAGATAATTAGGTGAGATAGTTTTTTACAACTATCTTACCTATTTTTTACCGGACAACAATATAAAAGAATATAAAAGAATATAAAAGAAATTCTATCATTTTCAGAAAAACTCATTCACTTTTGTCAAAATCGGATAAATTGATTTATTTTGAAGTTTTTTGGAAACAATAATCAAGATTATTATTAGTTATATTTTTTATTTAAATTTAAAATTATGAATAAACTATTTTTGACATTCTGCATACTTGGCATTTCGCTTGTTCAATTAGTGGCTCAACCAAACTGGAAATTTGTAAATACCGGCGAAAACCATACTATTTTGGTTCATGAAACAACAAAAATCACAATTGATGGCAAGCTTATCTCGAAAGGTGATTATATTTCTGTTTTCTATGAAAAAAAGACAAAAGATGGAAAAATAGTTTTAGAAAATGCAGGTGGCACTGGTAAAGGTAGCGGAGATATAAACGACAGAAATGGAGTTATGTGGGAAGCCAAAACCACTGCTACTGCTGCATGGGGCACCAAAGAAGGTCAAAACAATGGTTTTGCAAAAGGCGAAAAGTTTAAATGGAGAATTTATAGAGCTTCGGACGGCAAAACTTTCGATGCAGTTGCCACATATATTACAGATCATAGAATTCCAGACGAAGGAAAATATAAAAAAGATGGAATTAGTAGATTAGGAACTTTAAAAGCTGTTTCTAAAAAGTAGGATTTGGCTGACAGGCTTAAGTCTGTGATCAGCAATTTTCAATATTCAATTCATCAATAAATTGAAAATTGATAATACTGTCTTAAATGTTGAGCATCTTTCGTTAATAATCAAAAGCAGTTTACACTTTTCTCTGTGCAACTTTGTGTTTCCTCCGTGTTTCTTTGTGTTATAGTTATTTCACAAAGCTACTTAAAGAAAGAACAAAGGCACGCAAAGTGAATAATACCGAATGTTTTTCTAAATCAATTCTCAGAGTTTTTTCAATAACTTATATCTATCCAATGATAACTATTCATATCGTAAGGCATTTATCGGATCTAATTTAGATGCTTTTACAGCCGGGATATAACCAGATAAAATGCCTACAATAAAGCATATTGCAATTCCAAAACTTATCCAAACCCACGGGATATAAAAATTACTATCCATAAGCATAGTTACAATATTTCCTGCGACTATTCCTAAGATTATTCCAAATATTCCTCCAAGCTGACCAATTATTATTGCTTCAAGCAAAAACTGTTGCTTAATGGTAACCGATTTTGCTCCAATTGCTTTTCTGGTGCCAATTTCGCGTGTGCGTTCCGATACCGAAACCAGCATAATATTCATCAAGCCAATTACTGCTCCAAGCAGAGTAATTACTCCAATTATAGTTGCCGAAAGAGTAATAAATTTTACATCCTCAAAAAAGGTGTTGAGCAATTGATCCATTTTTTCAATTCTGAAATTATCTTCCTCGTCAAGCTCAAGTTTTCTAATTTTTCTGAAACATCCTCTGGCTTCACCGACTGCAATATCCAGTAACTTTTCATTTTTCGGAGCTACTTTGATAGTGAAATCCATGTTTGGCCTCGAAAAATATTGCCTTACATTAGTGATAGGTAGTAGGCAAATTTTATCTTCATTTCCTCCAAAAGTACTGCCCTTCTCTGTCAAAACACCTATTACTTTATATTTGCCGTTTCCAATTGTAATAATCTTATCGAGTGGATCTGTATTTTTCCCAAAAATATTTCTTGCCAATTCGCTGCCAATAATTGTAACATTCCTATTCATCTCAATGTCTTGAACAGTAAAATTTCTACCCAACCAAATTTCTCTGCCAGCAGTTTGAATATAGTTTTCATCGGTGCCATTTACCCGGATATTTGGATCGGTTTTTTTCGACTCATATTTTACGGTTGCAACATAAGATGCCCATGTATAAATCGAAACATTAGATGGAAAATTGTATTCAGATTTAAATCGAATTGCATCTTTATATGAGATATATAAATACGATCTCGATTTTTTTGTTTTTTGTTTTTGATTCGTATTTCCTTGATAATATGTGTATCGCTTTTCAATAGAAAAAGTATTGGTGCCCATGCTTGCAAACTGATTGCTTAGCATAAATTTCATTGCATCGATAGTAGTAAGAATCCCAACAAGGGCAGTAATTCCTACAGCAATAATACATATTGTTAAAATTGTTCTAAGCAAGTTCGACCTAATTGATTGAAAAGCAATTTTAATATTCTCGAATAGTAAAAATCTGTTTACCATATATTTATGATTTATTGAGATAAATATTGTGCTGAAATTTTTGTTAGTTCAAGTAAATTAGCATTTAACATTTCAGAATAGCCCATACAATTCCGCTTCAATTTTATCAATTACACCTCTCAAATCTTCAGGCTTATTAAAGTAATCTGTATGATTAGCATCAACAATCAAGACTTTTCCTAAATTGTATCCTTCTATCCAGGCTTCGTATCTTTCATTTAATCTTTTCAGATAGTCTAATCTCAATGTGTTTTCGTAGTCTCTGCCTCGTTTCTGAATTTGATTTACTAATGTTGGAATACTTGCACGCAAATAAATTAATAAATCGGGGGCTTGAATTAGCGAAACCATCATTTTGAACAATGATTGGTAATTCTCGAAATCACGAGTGTGCATCAGTCCCATTGAATGAAGATTTGGGGCAAAAATATAAGCATCTTCATATATAGTTCTATCTTGAACAACGACCTTTCCTTTTTGGCGAATTTCCAAAATTTGATTGAATCTGCTATTTAAAAAATAGATTTGCAAATTGAAAGACCACCGTTTCATATCGTCGTAAAAATCTGTCAAATATGGATTTTCTTCTACGTCTTCGAAGTGAGCTTCCCATTTGTAATGTTTTGCTAACAATCGGGTTAATGTTGTTTTTCCCGAACCTATATTTCCTGCAATTGCTACGTGCATAATTTCTTATTATTAAATTTTATAAAATTAGAAAGGGTTTGAAATTATTAGTTTTTTTGAAAATAGTTTTTGTTTGTTGGTAATGTGTAAAATATAAACTCCATTTGATACAAACGACACATTTATTGTTTTCAATAACTCATTTTTTGAACCAAGCAACTCTTCCTGATATACTATTTCCCCATACAAATTAAAAATTGAAATTTGAGTTTGACCTTCAAAACCTGAAAAGTTTATATTGAATATTCCATTATTAATATTTGGAAATATTTGGAAATCGAAATTCTGATTTGAATTTGAAATTCCAAGGCAAAGTTCAAAAGTGATAGTTATTTCATCAGAATTTTCACAGCCGTTTGAATCTACAACAGTTACAAAAAAGGTTTCTGTTCCTAGACCAAAAACATTCGAATCGATAGTTAAATATTGATCGAATGAAATTTCTAGGCCTGTTGAATTTGACCAAACATAAGAAGCTCCTGCATTTTCAGCATTAAGTATAACACTTTCTGTCAAACAAAGAATTGTATCGCTACCTAAATTAATTTGCGGAACAGCAGAAATTTCAACTATCAAAGGATCGGAAATGTTTCCTTCGCCAACTGAATTGATACCTTTTACGTAAATTTCAGCAGTTCCTGTGAAAAGGTTATCCCAATCGATTGTTGCTTCAGGTCCAAATCCGAAAATTGTTCCGGCAGTTGAAGGAATTAGTTCCCAAATATAGTCGGTAGCGTTAAAAGAACCGGCAGTTTCATAAATAAAGTTATCTGGATTTTGGCAAAAATGAGTTGCACCTGATGGTGTTGCAGCTTGTGTTGGCAAAGGATCTACAGTGAGAGCTTTTATACAAAAATTGGCTGTTTCGTCAATTTCAAATAAATCTTTCCACTGACTAGCTGAACGATAGTAACTTTCGTTAGCTTCAGCCCTGGATTCAACAATAACTCTTTGCGATGAGCCCAACAAAACCGGAACATCTGATGTTTGATCGTAAGGATGTCCTCCATTGGAAAATTTCACATAAACATAAAATTCTTGTCCGGGATTTAATATAACAACTGAACTTATATCAATTGTATGAAATCCTGTATGCTCAATGAGGCCGCTATCTAACGACAAAGTATCGCTAAGTTCGGTTTGAAAATTTCCATAAACTATTGCAACATAATCTACGTTATCTTGTGCAGTGAAAAAGCTTATTGACTTAATAGCCTCCTGAGAATCTGCTGTAAAAGCATTAAAAGCCTCGCTTACAGTAGTTTTTGTTGCCCGCCATCCATGATAATCGTGGTAATATATTTTTTTATAATTATACAATTCAACTTCCTGAAAAGAAATTGCTCCCATTTCGGGATGATGCACTGCATGTTTATCGTAGTAGGAAATCCAAAAATATCCATCGTTTCCCCAGGCTTCTCCCCAACTATTTTTGCACAACCATGCTCCCGGATTTGGTGCTTGAGTAACAAGTGTATCGTTCCAACCAATTATTGCTATTGCATGGTTGGGTTCTAATTGGGATGAACTTGGTTGATAATGAATAAAATCGTTATTGATGAAACCTCCATTGTAGCACATACAAGTGCCCATAACTCCTTCGGTCATAATTTTTGTTTTTATCAAAACAATATTATTCAAGTTTGAATCCATCGAAAACCATTCAATTTCTCGTGGATAATATATATGAAAAGTAGAGTCAAATCGTTCAGGTGGATTATTGTACGACTGTCCATCAATTTCGCGTACTGCACCTTCTCCACGCGACAAATATGCAGAAGTTACACGATAATCTCCACCGAAATGAACTGTCAGCCCGCCAGTTGAAGGATAAATGTCATCGTTTTGGAAATCGTTGAAACCATTCCACCAGTCTAAATGATATTCGGCAAGATTTGGCTCGCCAGTATCTCCTACTGCCTCCCAAACGCCCGATATCATCAGATTTCCTTCAATTGCAGCCATAGCACCATGTGTCCAACATGTTCCCCCTTCCTGACTTTTTACCGATGTAACAAAATTTGTAGTATTGAAATTTCTTAAATCGAAAACATCAGGAATAACTTGTGCCTGAATTAATCCGAAAACAAGAAAAGTAAGCAAAGACAATATATATTTTTTCATAGCATATATCTAAAAGACAAGAACATTCCTACATTTTATATTATGACAAATTTATCAATTAATTTTTAGTTCGTCTAAAATTCAAAAAATATTATTACATAAAATTCAATATTCATTTGCATATATTGTTATATATTAGATATATACGGTAGTTTATATAATTTTTTTATTTTTTTTCGATAAGAATACAATAATAAACTAACAAAATAGTTTTGTAACTAAACATTTAGTTATACTTTTGTGCAGAAATTAAAATTGATTTTTTGAAAATATGAAGGAACTTACAAAAGCAGAGGAACAAGTGATGCAAATTCTTTGGGAAATAGAAAAAGGTTTTGTGAAAGACATAATTGAAAAACTCCCAAAACCAAAACCAGCTTATAATACAATTTCAACAATAGTCAGGATTTTAGAAAGAAAAGGCGTTGTTGGCTATAAGGCTTATGGAAAAACTCACGAATATTTTCCATTGATCAGCAAAAAAGAATATTCAAAAGAGTATCTCGGTTCGTTTGTTAAGAGCTATTTTAGCAATTCGTATAAACAAATGGTTTCATTTTTTGCCAACGAATCAAAGCTAAATATCAACGAATTAGAGGAAATTCAAAAAATTATAAATAATCATATTCAAAAACAAAAATCATAAAATTATGGATTCAATATTTCAATATATTTTTCAGTCGTTCCTTAGTTTTGCGTGTTTATATTTGATTTATTTCATTCTTTTGAAAAATGAGACATTTTTTCGACTCAACAGATATTATTTGTTAATATCTGCAGTTATCTCATTATTAATTCCTTTTGCGAAATTTGAATTTGCACAGACAGTTTCTCAAAACTCTATCTCGTATTTGCTTGATACTGTTGAATTTGCAGATAATAAAATTGAGAACTTGTTGCCGGTTCATTTCCAATTGTCGAATATTTTACTTTATATATATTTAATTGGAGTAACTTTTTATACAACGAAATTTCTATATCAATTTTACAGAATTTATAAGATGATCAGCAAATTTCAAGTAGTAAAATCGAATGGACTTAAATTAGTTTTTACAAATTCTGAATATCTGAATTTCTCATTTTTCAATATAATTTTCTTGAACAATTCTGACACAAAAAGCGAAGATGCTCAGAAAATTTTATCACACGAATTGGTTCATGTCAATCAAAAACATACTATTGATGCAATTTTCATTGAAGTATTGTCAATAATAATATGGTTTAATCCGATAATTTATTTATACAAAAATTCAATAAAAGAGGTTCATGAATATCTTGCCGACGATAATGTAATAAAAAACAGTAATATGTACAGCTATCAGGAACTTTTACTTTCGAAAGTTGTTGGTACACAATTCAATTTATTAACTAATTTTTTTAACAAATCACTAATCAAAAGGAGAATTATTATGATGACTAAACCAAGAAGTTCGAGTTTGGCAAAATTTAAAGTATTTTTTGCCATTCCAATGATTTTTATGCTAATGCTTGCTTTTTCGACTGCACCAAAGAAAGCTTATTCTCAGGAAAAGCAAGAGAAAATTGTCTTAAAAAGTGAGTCTAAACAATCTAAAGGAAATGAAGTTTATACGAAAGTAGATGTAATGCCGGAATTTTCAGGCGGAGCCAAAGCATTACGAAAATTTATTGCTACAAATGTAGTCTATCCCGAAATTGCAAGAAAAAAAGGAATTGTAGGGAAAGTTTACGTAAAATTTGTTGTGGATAAAAATGGTAATATTACGAAAGTGAAAATATCCAGAGGGGTAAATGAGATTATAGACAGAGAGGCATTGAGAGTTATAAATTCTATGCCAAAATGGAAACCCGGAAAACAAAATGGAAAAGCTGTAGATGTTGAGTTTACAATTCCTATAGATTTTAAACTTTCTGATAAAGAAAAATAGTTTTGCTTATTAAGTAAAAAAATAAAAAATGGAAGCTTTGAATTGGGCTTCCATTTTTTGTTTGAGATATAGCTTCTTTTTTTTAGAATTTAGTTTTAGCTTGGGCTAAATATAATACTGAAAGAATTTTTCTACCAGTGGTATTAAGAGTATAAGTTCCAGGGTTTAATACTGCAGGATCTACTCCTCCAACATCATTTAAATTATGTAATGCTTGAGTTACTTCTATTTTAAATGTGCCTTCAGTCATTCCAGGTGGCCATCTTGCTCTTGCTTCTGTAATCTCATGTGTTTGAGGATTATAAATTGTTGAATTAACTCCTGGACTTGGATTTCCTAATTTTTTCTGCATCCATAAATGTGGTGTTGTTGGTTCTGTGCTGCTTTCTTCAAATGGCATAGTTAAATAACAGTGTGGTATGCTTGTTAAATCTGCTTTTAATTCATCAAACCATAATTGTTGAGTTGCAGTTATTGAATCTCCTAATGCTACATCCCACCAAGCTGTTGCATTTGCATCTGCTGTACTGAACTTTCTTGTACCTGTATTTCCCATTGAAGTGTATGATGCATAACTCATCATGTTTGTCAACGGAAAATCATTCATTAAATTATAAACAAATATTGTATCATTGGTTTGAATTATAACTGGTGAACTTTGGTCATCAACTGCTCTTTGTTCAAATGCTTCTAATTGTCCTGGTCTTTTTAGGAATGTGTAGAATGAAGCTACTCCATAAAAACTTTCAATATCTCCGCTGTGGCTTCCATATATTTCATATGTTGATCCTGGATCCATTGTAACTGTTATTGTTCCATTTGCACTTGTAAGTGTTGAATAGCTGGATAAACCGTTTTTCTTATGATGTAAAGTGCTTGTTCCGTTTATTAATGTTGTATCTTCACTTGCTGATTTGAATATGAATGTTACTTGTGTGTTAGTCGGATTTTGTACATTCACACTCACATCTGCACTATCTGTTTCTATTGGGTTGCCATTATCTGATACTGAGTATTGGAAATTATCTGTTCCTGTAAATCCATTGTTTGGCAGGTATGTTGCTTCGCCTGTTGTAGGGTTTATGTTTGTGATTGCACCGTTGCTTGGTGCTTGTGTGATTGTTACTGAGTTTGGTACTAAATTGCCATCTGAATCATAGTCGTTTAATAATAAGTTTATTGTTACTGCTGTTTGATAAGGTGTTGTTGCTTGATCATTATTTGCTGTTGGTGGATTGTTTATTTGTGGTTCTACTGTTATGTATAGCATTGATGTGTCTGATAGGCTTGGGTTGCCATCGTCCCAGATTACGCATTCTAGGCTGTCTACTCCGCTGAATCCGCTTGGTGTTGTATAGTCAACGTTTCCGTTTCCGTCTGGAATTGCTGTTCCAAATACTGGCGCTTGTGTTATTTCTGTTAAGTTTGGCACTATACTTCCGTCTATGTCTGTGTCGTTTGTTGTTATTGGGATGCTTGTTGTTGAGTTATATAGAACTGTTGCAAAATCATTATTTGCTATTGGTGCATCATTCACATTTTGTATACTCATAAATACTATTGCAGTGTCTGAAAGTCCTAAACTATCTGTTACTCTGTATTCGAATTGGTCTGGTCCTGAGTAGTTTGCATTAGGTACATAGGTCATTTCGCCTGTTACAGGGTCAATGAATGTTACATCTCCATGGCTTGGTTGTTGTAATCCTGTTGTTTCAACGCTTCCCGGATCTATATTTCCTTCTGCATCGACATCGTTTCCTGTTACGTTTACAATTGCTGTTTCATCTTCATTCATTACTTGATAATCATCAATTGCACTTGGTGGAGTGTTTATCCAATAAAATAATGTATCAGCAAGTGTCATTTTAATATGGTATCCTTGCCCCTCCTGCATATTTACAATATTGTTCACGCCATATTGAGGCCAAAAAATCAACCCATTCCCACTTTTTACCATTATAACATTTACAAGTATTGGATTTAAGGCTAATTCAATAGATTTTTGATAATCGAGAAAATAGGCTATGATATTCCAGCCCTGGCTAATAAAAACAGATGTAGTTTGCGGATTTATACGAGACCCAAAAACTATTAGAGTATCTGCCTGCAATGTTTTAATCTGATAGCCTTCGCCAATCATATGATTACCTATCTGATTCACATTATATGTAGGCCAAAATACCAAGCCATCATCATTCTTCACAATTGAGATATTTTGAATTATTGATGCAAATATTGAATCCATAGAAGATTGGTCAGGATCAATAAAAGTGGAAACTATACTCCATCCAGTTGTGAATATTACTAGTTGTGAATCCGGAACAATCATGGATTGATTTTTCAAACTTGATTCAAAATCCACTACAAGATGTGCAAAAGATAGAAAAGGAAAAAGAAAGGGGACAAGAAAAAGTATAATTTTGTGTCTCATAATCAGTATTCATTTCAAAATTAAACAAATTATGACAAAAATATAAAATTTCCCCTTTAATCAAAATTAAAATCACTTCAAAACAATTCTCTCTTTAATATCGTTTGCAAGTTCTTTGCGAAGGGTAATTAGCTGAACTATTTTTTGTTGAATTACAATTATTTCCTCAACCTTATTTTTGTTTTGTGCCTCAATTCCTTGTTTCTGAACATCGTTTATCATTTCGTTCACTTTCTTAATTTTGTAGGTTAGGATAGTTTCAGGAATTTCGACATTGAGGTTCATCTCTTCGGTAGCAATATATAGTCCCGAACGTTTTTGCCAGAAATCGCTCAGGCTATGTTGTGTACTTAAAATTTCAGCAACTAAAGAATTTATCTTTGCATCTTGATGATTGATAAAATACTTCTCATTAATTTGCTGGTTTTTAGAATAATTAAGTTTAATTTCATTAAAAACAAAATTGTATAAAGTATTCTTAAAAATCAGGTCATCCTTAGTAATTTCATCGATAATAAATTGTGCAACACTGATTGAAATTTTCTCATCGTTTTCGGAATTCGAATTTATCGAGAATGTATTGTTGCCATATTTAAAAAGCAATGTTATGATTTTTTTCTCAATAGTTTCATAGCCATCCTCAATTTGCGATTGCAATTGCGATGGAGATGTTGTTTTTCTTCTTACAACATCAGATTCCCTAATAGGTGCAATTTTAGAATTTGCTTGTCGCCGAATATGTTTGTTAACCTCGGCATACAATAATTCTTCCTTAACATCTAAAAGAGTGCTACACTCCTTAATATATACCGAACGGGTGATTCTGGCAGGAATAACGGCTATTGATTGAACTATATTATCGATCAATCCGGCTACTTTCAAAGGATCGTTTTCGTTTCCTTTAAGCAACAAATTGGTTTTGAAAAGAATAAAATCTTTTTCGTTTTCAGCAATATATTTTTCAATTACCGATGAACTTTTGTTTTGCACAAAAGAATCGGGATCTTCGCCTTCCGGGAAAAGTAAAACTTTCGTATTTAATCCTTGTTCAAGAATCATATTTATTCCGCGAAGCGAGGCTTTAATTCCGGCTTCGTCTCCATCATACAGTATTGTGATATTTGGCGTAAAACGTTTTATAAGGCGAATTTGATCGTTAGTAAGCGATGTGCCCGACGAAGCCACAACATTTTCGATTCCTGCCTGATGCAGCGAAATTACATCTGTATAACCTTCAACCAAATAGCATTTATTCTCCTGAATCATCGATTTTTTTGCCTGAAATATTCCATAAAGAACTTTGCTTTTAGAATATAATTCTGTTTCAGGCGAGTTTATGTATTTAGCACTTTTTTTATCGCTTCGCAAAATTCTGCCACCAAAACCCAAAATTGTCCCCGATAAACTGTGAATAGGAAAAATAACACGGTCTCTGAATCTATCGGCTTGCCAATTTTCTTTTCTTATGACAAGTCCCGATTTTTCTAACAAATCAATTTTATAACCCTTGGAGACCGCTGTTTTAGCAAAATCGTCTTTTTTATCAAGACTATAACCTAATTGAAATTTTTCAATCACATTTTCATTGAAACCTCTTTCAATCAAATATTTAAGACCAATTGTTTTACCCTCGCTTGTTTCTGTGAGGTTTGCTGTAAAATATTTTTGTGCAAAAGAAGTAATTATTTGAAGGCTTTCTTTTTTGTTTTTTTCTTCAATTTCTTCCCTTGTGATTTCTCTCTCAACAATTTCGATATGATATTTTTTCGCCAAATATCTGAGAGCATCCCAATAATCAACATTTTCGTGTTCTCTGATAAAATGAACAGAATTTCCACCTTTTCCACAACCAAAGCATTTAAAAATATTTTTTGCTGGCGAAACGGTAAAAGATGGAGTTTTTTCGTTATGAAACGGGCACAGTCCTAAATAGTTAACTCCTCTTTTTTTTAAGTTAACAAAATCTTGAACCACCTCAACGATGTTGGCAGTTTCAAAAATTCGGGTGGCTGTGGAGTTGTCTATCATTTCTATTTTATATTTTTGATTGCCTATTTTTGATTGTCAATAATCAATATTCAATTATTAAAGGCTGCCAATCATTTTTTTCGGATCTACCCATTTGGTAAATTCATCATCGCTAAGAAAACCTAAGTCTAATGCAGCTTTGCGAAGAGTTGTATTTTCTGCATGAGCTTTTTTGGCAATTTTTGCAGCTTTTTCATAACCAATATGAGGATTTAGTGCTGTTACCAACATAAGAGAATTTTCAAGATTTTGTTTAATCACATCACTATTAGGCTCAATTCCAATTGCACAATTATTATTGAAGGAAACACAAGCATCGCCAATCAAACGTGCAGCTTGCAAAAAGTTATAAATCATCACAGGTTTGAAAACATTCAGCTCGAAATGTCCGTTCATTCCTCCAACTGTAATTGCTGCATCGTTACCAATTACCTGAGCACAAACCATTGTCAGCGCTTCAACTTGCGTAGGATTAACTTTTCCGGGCATAATAGATGAGCCGGGCTCGTTTGCCGGAATAATAATTTCACCAATTCCACTTCTTGGGCCCGAAGCCATCAAACGAATATCGTTGGCAATTTTCATTAAACTTGTAGCAACAGTTTTTAATGCTCCTGAAGCCTCAACTATTGCATCGTGAGCTGCCAGCGATTCAAATTTATTCTCTGCCGAAACAAAAGGAAATTCGGTAAAATCCGCTATTTTTTTTGCAACCAAATCGGCATATCCTGCCGGTGTATTAATTCCCGTTCCAACGGCAGTTCCGCCCAGAGCAAGCTCAGTGAGGTGCGCCAATGTATTTTTAATAGCTTTTAGTCCATGATCTAATTGGGAAACATAACCCGAAAATTCCTGTCCTAAAGTTAAAGGTGTTGCATCCATCCAATGTGTTCTTCCAATTTTTACAACATCTTTGAATGCTTCCGATTTCCCGGCAAGGGTATTTCTTAAAAGCTCTATTCCCGGAATCGTAGTTTCCAGTAACATTTTATATGCTGCAATGTGCATTGCCGTGGGGAAAGTGTCGTTCGACGATTGCGATTTGTTTACATCATCGTTCGGATGAATAAAATTTTTCCCTTCGCCAAGTTTTCCTCCTTTCAGAACATGTGCTCTGTTTGATACAACTTCATTTACATTCATATTCGACTGAGTTCCCGAACCTGTTTGCCAAACTACAAGCGGAAATTGGTCATCTAATTTTCCAGCAATAATTTCATCGCAAACTGCAGAAATGAGCTCAGCCTTTTCTTTAGGCAAAACGCCAAGTTCATGATTTGTCCAGGCTGCCGATTTTTTCAAATAGCCAAATGCCTTGACAATTTCTATAGGCATGGTGTTTCCACCAATCTTAAAATTCTCTTTTGAGCGTTGAGTTTGTGCACCCCAATATTTTTCGGCAGGTACTTGAACCTCGCCCATAGTGTCTTTTTCTACTCTATATTTCATATCATTATTTTAAAAAATCTTTTGGCAAAGATAGTTGTTTTGAATACAAATATGCCTATGAATTACTTGATTTGAAATCTCAATTTATTCATGATAATTATCGGAATTTTTAAAATGTATTAAGAGAATTTCATGACTATTATTGTGCTATTATTACTTTATTGGATATTGGTGTTTGACAAAACTGAAATGTAATTGATTTGGGGCATAGTGGTTGGGGGGCTGTGGTTTTCAGTTGAATGATATATGCAAATTTAAAAACCGATGGAAAGTATCTTAAAATAACTGTTTGAAATCTTATATCCTTGTTTTACTGTTATTTACAAGATTAGAAAATGTTCGATTTTTTTATCAATATTTTGAAATATTTAAATATTATTTAATTTTGGTTTTTAATATTATTTTTATTCCGAATATTATGTAATATTCGAAATCAAACATCTAAAATATTGTAATATGTATATAGACAATATTCCTAATGAATTTAAAGGCCAAAATGTTTTATATCACTATACTGAAGCATCTACTGCATTAGAATACATTCTTGCTGATGAACGATTAAAATTGTCGCCAAGGAAAAAGTCAGCAGATCCAATTGAGAATAGTGAAATTAACTATATTGTTTGTTCAAGTAGAAAAGATTTTAATACAAAAAATATAGACCATGAAAAAATAGACAAAATTATTACAGCTTCTAAAGAAAAAGAAGAGAGTTTAAAACAGATATGCTTTTGTGTTAACAAGGATGAAAAAAAATATGAATATTACCAAATAAGGCCACATGAGTATTATGGGTTTTTAAAACCTAGAATGTGGGATCAATATGGAGATAGATACAATGGTGTTTGTCTGGCATTTAATCAAACTGTTTTATCAGATAAAAATGCAGATATAGATCATGCAAGTAAAGTCAAATATCTACGGTATATTGACCTGCATCCAGGAATTAATGTTAAAATTGAAGAAGCCTTTTTAGGATGTTGGAACACAGAGGATTATGTTGTTAATTTTAAAGAATATATGAATACTAATGCTTTCAAGAAACATAGAGACTATATAAACGAAGATGAATTCAGGATTATCAAATATTCAAAAAAAGATTGCTATCTTTCTATAAAAGATTGCCTTTTGGGTATTGTTATATCCAGTAATCTATCAAGTTATCAAACGAAAACTTTTTACAAATATGCAATAGATTATAAAGTACCTATAGTGAGAATTCTTTGGGATAATTCGGACCTAAAATTTGATATTAAAAAAGGTTCTGATTTGGATAGCTTTATCTCAATTTAAGCAATTCTTATGCTAAGCTATTGTTGCTCGAATGTTTTAAACTTGCAGCAGAATGAGGGCATTGCCTTAGAGAACCTAAGTCAACAGCAAGAACTTCAGACAATGAGTGCCGGGTGGCTGAGGTTCTCGAAGGCACATTTTGCACCAAATTTGTTTTGTATTTGTTTCAACTTTGCCAAATTTTAGTATTTTGTAATAGAAAAAAAGCCTGCAAAAATGCAGGCTTTTTTTGTTTTCACATTGGCAATATTTTTTCAATATCATGTTTTATACATTTCTTCTAAATATTTTTCCAGCATTAGTTTAATTCGCTTAGTTACTTGATTCCCTTTATATGCACAATAGACAAGTGCTTTGTATTCGTCAGTTTTTATTGTATCTAAATGTTCAATTTTTTGAGTGTCAATATATTTCTGCATAATTTTCTCTGTAGAGAATTCTTTCAATTGACTAAAATATATAAATGTGTTCTTTCGAAAAGAAAATCCATTTTTCCCAATTACTTTATTGGCTGGAAAGTAATAACAATGCTTTGTTTCATTAAAAATACAACCACATTTTATATCTTTATGATTTACATACATTTGAGAAGAGGGAGGCTAATAACAATACAGTCTTTATCGTTATTAAGGGTATTTCTAAAAATGCAAACTCCTGCGTTGTTTCATAATTTTAACCCAAGTTGAGAACAATATTTTATATCTGCCTACATATGAGCATATTACGTTCATAGGATTCGTTTTTCGGGTACTACGGATTTTGTAATTTCAATATTTTCAACGAACTAAATTTCAAGTTGCAAAGTTAACAAAATATTATTTAGAATAGTTCTAAATAAGATGATATTCTGGGACTACAACGGACACCAATTACTTATA